>OBYJ01000153.1_pt1 | contig 63347 bp, 58 predicted proteins | sample 1495481 | NCBI WGS metagenome assembly OBYJ01 (sample SAMEA2580197, study PRJEB22360) | human gut metagenome | biome: human gut; feature: human-associated habitat; material: faeces | place: Denmark | collected 2008/2010
AACTGGAGGTGTAATCTTGATGTTACACAATCACTTACGCAACTTCACGTCGCACGAACTTCGAATAGACCTTCACGCCGCCGATAAGACCGACTACGGCTCCCACTGCGTAAATCAACTTGGTACCGGGATCGAAATACGATGTTACCATGTTGGTAGCCTCGGTGATACCTGCGATACCGTTACCCTGTGCGTAAGCACCTACTGTTGCAAGCATAAATGCTGCTGCGAATAATACTTTTTTCTTCATACGTCGAAATGTTTTTTAGTTATACAAAAAGTGATTTCGACTGCGAATATATAGCACTTAATCCATTGATTTTCAAATCAGTCTATACGCGTCATAACGTGTCGTCAGATGTCATATTTGGGGTCTTTTGAAGGGTGGATTTTGGGGTAAAAAGAGGGACAAGAAGGCTTGTTTGAAGGATGACATTTCAACCTTATATTGTCGGGTTAAGCGGGCGAAAACTTCCAAAAATCACAAGTTTTTGCCCGCTTAAAGAGCAAAAAGTATAGGTGTAATGAAATAAACAATGGATTCTTTTGTCACTTCGCAATATTTTCATACCTTTGTGGTCGGAAAAAAACGCTTTTATTCCGACTTAAAATAGGCTAAAAATCGTATGCAAAGGACTGTGAAACATAAAGTTAAGGCAAAGATAACCTACGCAAGATATGGCGAGGTGTTTTTTGTGTCTACATTCCATCAATTTGATGTGGAATATGTAACCAAACTCCTTGCTCAATTTGAGAAAGAGGGTTTGATTACACGAATAGCCAAAGGCGTATATGTTAAGGCAAAAAAAACACGATTTGGAGTGGTATATCCTTCTGCTTTTGAACTGGTAACGGAGATTGCCAAGAGAGATAAGGCTATAGTATTTCCAACAGGTGAAACCGCTGCTAATAGATTGGGATTTTCCACACAAGTCCCAATGAATGCTTGTTTCATAACATCAGGAACTCCAAGAACTCTGAAATTGGGCAATAGAACTGTAACATTAAAACATGGCGTTCCAAGAAATTTTGCATACAAAGGAAAACTAATGCCCGAATTGGTACAGGCTCTTCGTAGCATTGGAGAGGATAATATAACAGAGAGCGTGGAAAAAAGAGTTGCTCAACTATTATCTGCAACACCTGAAACAGAAACAATTGAACACGATCTATTATTGGCACCGGTATGGGTAAGACAAATTATAAAAAGAAACCTCAAAACGGATACTGACAATGAGTAAATGGATAGACTTTTCGATAGATGAACGCAAGGCCATGATACAGGGCGTTGTGGAAGCAAAGAATATTGATGAAGTCGCAGCGGAGAAAGATTGGTGGGTAACAGCCATATTGTACGCCTTGTTCCACACAAAGGCTTCCGAGTATCTACTTTTCAAAGGCGGTACAAGTTTGAGTAAAGGTTGGGATATTATAGACCGTTTCAGTGAAGATATTGACTTGGCTCTTGGTCGTGACTTCTTCTTAAATGAAATGAATCTGTCGTGTGCCAACTGCACCAGCAACACTCAAATCCACAAGTTCAGAGAAAAGGCTCAGGATTATCTTTTCGGTGAATTTAAAGATGACTTGAAAGAACAACTGGCAAATTTAGGGTTGGATGTGATTGTACTTGCAGAAAATGAAGTCGTTGATGAAAATGGTGAACTAAAGAAGGTGGATCACGATAAAGACCCATCTGTGATTTTTGTTCAATATCCATCACTCTATAATAGCGACGCTCCCTATGCAATACCGACTGTGAAGATTGAAATCAGTGTCCTTTCTATGGCTGAACCATACGAAATGAAACGCATATCTTCATTGGTTGAACAGGTCTATAAGAATGAAGATGTTGATTCTGATATTGTTCAGACCATCAAGACCGTGAGTCCTGCAAGGACATTCTTAGAGAAGGCATTTTTGCTTTGTGAGGAATACCAAAAGAAAGAGCCAAGAACATATCGTATGTCTCGCCATTTCTATGATTTGGAAAAGTTATCACATACCGATTATATGGATAAGGCATTGAATGACTCTAACCTTTATTATGACATTGTAGAGCATAGAAAGAAATTCTATCATGTCGGATATGTAGATTATGATAAGGAACTGCCAGAATCCATTACGATTGTTCCAAGTGAAGAACTTGTCCCGAAATATGAGGTGGACTACAGCGATATGCGTTCCAGCTTTATCTATGGAGAGGCTCTGGAGTTTGCAGATTTGCTCAAGTTCCTCGAAACGTTGCAGGAACGATTCCGAAAAGTTCCTCCAAGAGCAACAGCAGAGTAATTATAGCTTAAACAACATAGCAAGGCAAGAATCATAATGCACGAGGCATTACGATACTTGCCTTACTTGTTAATTAAAATAGCGGACTCCATAAAAAACGCTGGCACCACGATTCACATCGGAGTGCCAGCCAACATTGTTTAAGTAATAAAAATCATTAACCATGTACAAATACTAAGCATACTTATTTATATCGAACGACTTGACTTTACTTGCTTTCCTTCGTTTAGGCAGAGGATTTCCATTAGCATCCAAACATTCTTGGAGCAACTGATTTACTTTATCTCCATTGCTTACCTTATTGACAAGGAAGTCCAATATCACCGTATTAGCCAACTTATGATGGATGGTTGATGCTGCACGAATAGACTTCTGCTCGTCAGGATTATCTGAGTTTAGCACATCCACAAGGTTGTTCATATCCTCATATGTTAAGGACTTGTCAAAGTCCGGATCAGGTATTACTCCTTCAGGCTCCATCAACTCACGCTTATCCTCTTCGGTCAAACCCTTCTGAGGTTCGATGTTATCCTCTACATCATCGGGATTGATGTCCTTATCTACAGGCAGTTCTACCTCTTTCAAAGGTAAAGAACGGGTCGGAATCTTCCGGTCAGCTTCAATATCGTTATAATATATGATATTGGACTTTCCCATTACCTCATTCGGATCATCATCAACAGGAGGACTCTCTTCAACCTTTTGAGGCGTTACTGTTTGGATTGGTTTAGGCTTATCTGTAGGCAGATCCTTACCATATATTTTCTTACGCCTTTCACGCTTGGCTTTTTCAGCCATTCGCTTCTTTCGGTACTTCCATAATCTGACACGGGTTATGCGTGCCCAGTTATGCAGTTTGTCCCACAAACCGTAAATCTTACGGCAAAACAAGAACACCCACAGATGATAGAATACGAATAAGGCACATAAGACCTTTACTGCAAAATATATCTTTACTTCCATAGCTAAAAGAGTTTAGTTTTACTATCCTCAAAAATCTTATTGATAGTCGTAGCATTTTCAGCAATATGGTCTTTGATAATTCTACTGACATAGCCTGCCATACTAGTATCTGGTGCAGCAATTGATAAAAATCGCTTCATACATTCATGACTACTTCTATCAATATAGACCTGGACGCGATTTTTCATCATATAACTACCAAGGAATCTCTTTTTATATTCCGCTTTATCAATTCCTTTTGCCGAAGAAGTATCTTCAGATAGCGATGGATTCTCTACAAGAGCAACTATGGTCTGTTTCTTCACCATAGGAATATTAGTTCCCTGATGATTTTTGTGTTGCACAAATCGACTATAGATATACTTTACGATAACGCCTGCTGTTACCAAATAACAAGCTCCTGTTGTGATATTTACTATTGTTTCAATCATAACTAAAATGGCTTTAATGGTTTGTAATACTCTTTATTATATAACTCGTTAATCTCATCCCAGTGTTGCTGCAAATGCTCCACAAGGATATTACTGATGTAACCTGATACACTCATATCGGGAGCAATGACAGGCAACACCCGTTTGATGCAGTCCGCCACTTCGCGGTTAATATATACGTGAGAGCGGTTTGAGGCAGGTATATTCACAAGATACCTCTCTTTATATGTACCTGTTTCCTCACGCTTCTTTCGTGGCTTGGGGGTACTCGGTTTTGAGGCTACCGCCTCAGTGCCTTCGTCCGAATCTGTATCCGAATCCTCGGTCTCAATGACCTTCGGCTCCTGATAGTTCGGTCTCTCCCTGCCAAAGACAGGGATATCACCGACCATAATGTCTTTGAGCATATCCTCATTGACTTCTACTTTCTTCTTAGCCATAACTATTTCAGTTTAAGTTTCACAATCAGCTCATCGGCCAATTCTCCGATACCACTGCCCTTAAGAAGTTTCGCAGGAGGCGGTAACATCGTGCAGCGGAAGAATGACTTTTTCGCGTGTGTAATCTCCTTCTCATACCTGCATAGGTCAGGCAGAGTGGAATCGAGAACGGATAGGTTCAACTCTCCCATAATCTGCGAGTAGGTCTTCAACACATCCGTATTGCTACGCTTCTTGAGCCTGTTCCAGAAGAAGATGATGTCTTTAAGGGGAACATCCTTCTGGCTCTTTGCATAGTCCAATACAGTGGTGGCAAAGGATAGCGTACTCTGCATCACAATCAAATCGGGAATTGAAGGTGTAAGCACATAGTCCATATTAACTATGGTGCGGAAGACACCCGTTGATTGTACCGTTCCTGGAAGATCCACAAAGACAATATCCAAGTTCTCCTTCTCGGCAAGTTTGTCTGCCGCCTCTCTTGCCTTTTCTGCCGTAGAGCCGATGATGGGATATGCTCTCTTTTGTATGCGTTCCCATTGCTTCTCCACGAGCTGCTGATGATAGGGACTTGCAGAGATTGCCTTCTTGTCACGCTCACGCATACGCACGAGGCTGTGCTGCGGTGAGTCGCAGTCGATGATTGCGACATTAAGGTCTTTCTCATAGTGAAGGTAGCTGGCGAGTACTACCGTAAGGGCTGACTTACCAACCCCGCCTTTCTGGTTGCTGATAGCAACTAACAAACACTCTTTACTCATAATACTTAAAATTTAAATTGTTAATAAATAAGTTAACTGTCTCTTCCAATATCCCGTGAACGCATCCTTCCAACTATCCATTAGCGGTTGTTTGCACTATCAGAATCTTCCGTTGTTCCGACCATCGTAGCAACCGTTATCGGATACTTCCGACTATCCAACCGCTACTGGTCGGTATATTGGTCATGACCTTCCGTTAACTGTCATATCCGACATTGCTTCCAACTATCCAACTGTTCACGGAAGCAACCGACAGTGTGACCATTATTCCGTTATCGGAGGGTAATTCCCAACCGTTCACACCGCAAAGAAATAGCGAAAAATTGGAATAATCACCATGTTGTCAAGCCTCTGACTATACATGTCATCATATGTCACCACATAGCATATAACTCGCTATTTACCAATAGAATACACCTGTCTAACTTTGCACCAGAAAGGTCTATGGACGCACGACGAACGGAGTTTTCGGATGCTTCTCTCTGAGGGGAACGGCGACAGCCAATTTTACGAAGGAAAATTCATGTTCAAGCGAACATAGCAAGTTGTGTTTTGAGGCACCCGAAATGTTTTCGGGCACTCAAAACAAACTTGCCACTCGCCTGCGGCTCGGGGAGGGATTCACTCCAAAGTCGTGAATCCATAGCGGAAGTTAGTAACCAATAAAATGTAAAAGTATGCAGACGAACAACAGGAAAAACCAAAGAAAAGGTGTAGGCAGGAAGCCCAAATTAGATCCAGCTATACATCGCTATGTGGTCCGATTGACATCGGAAGAGAACGGACACTTCGACATCCAATTCCAAAAATCGGGATTCAAGGAGAGGTCGAAATTTCTAAAGGCTCTAATCTTTGAGCGTGAAGTAAAGGTGGTAAAAATCGACAAGGCGGCGATAGACTACTATATCCGTCTGACAAATTTCTACCATCAGTTCCAAGCCATCGGCAACAACTACAACCAGACGGTGCGAGCCGTGAAAGCCAACTTCGGAGACAAGCGGGCATTTGCCCTTGTCGCCAAGCTGGAGAAAGCCACACTGGAGTTGGTAGTATTGAGCAAACAGATTATCGCCCTCACACGCGAGTTTGAGGAGAGGCACTTGAACCATAAAAGCGGAGGTTGATATGGTGGCTAAAATCAACAGAGGTGCTTCACTCTACGGAGCCATCATCTACAACCAACAGAAGGTAAACGAGGATACGGCACGCATCATAGCGGGCAACCGTATGATTACCGATTCTCTCTACGACCCTGACAGGATTGTCCGGCAAACAATGTTCGCTTTTGAGAGTTATCTCGCAGCCAACCGAAACACCGAGAAGCCGATCCTGCATATATCGCTTAATCCGACATTGGACGACAATCTTACCGATAGTCAGTTTGCGGATTTGGCAAGAGCCTATATGCAGAAGATGGGCTACGGCAACCAGCCCTACATTGTCTATCTCCACGAGGACATAGACCGCAGACACATACATATAGTATCTACCTGCGTGAATGAGAACGGTGAGAAGATAGATGATGCCTACGAGTGGAACCGCTCGATGAAGGCTTGCCGAGAATTGGAGCAGATGTTCAGACTCAAACAGATTGCCGACAAACGCAGGGAACTGTTGGAGCCTTATCTTAAAAAAGCGGACTACACCCGTGGCGATGTAAAGCAGCAGGTATCCAACATTATCAAAAGTGTCTTTACCTCGTACCGTTTCCAATCCTTCGGCGAGTATAGTGCCATGCTCTCGTGCTTCAACATCGAGGCAAAGCAGGTCAAGGGCGAGTTCGAGGGCGAGCCCTATTCGGGTATCATCTACACGATGACCGATGACAACGGTAAGCCTATCTGTACGCCTATCAAGTCCTCGCTTATCGGCAAGCGTTTCGGGTATGAGGGTGTGGAGAAGCGTATCGCCTACAATGCTCAGGAGTTCCGAGCGAAGAGGTGGCAACCCAAAATCCGCAACGATGTGGCTCTGGCAATGCACGGCTGTCGTGGCAACCGCGAGGAGTTCGTGCGTCTGCTTGGAAGCAAGGGCATTGATGTGGTGTTCCGAGAGAACGATGCAGGGCGCATTTACGGTGTCACATTCATCGACCACCACAATCGTGAGGTATATAACGGTTCCCGTCTGGGTAAGGAGTTCTCGGCAAACAACTTCGAGAAGCTATTCAACTTGCAGGGCGACATTCCATGGACTGATATGCCACAAGGATTTTCGGAAAGCCACAGCCTCTCATCGGCAGACCTTGAATCGGGCATAGAGCAAGCCTTCGGAATCTTCTCATTTGACGCTCCTGCAAATGATCCGCAGGAGGAGATGCTCGCCAAGCAGTACCAGAAGAAAAAGAAGAAGAAAAAACGCCGTTCACGCGGCATATCGTAAACCAATTTCACTAACCATTAAAACGAATTTATTATGCAACAGGAAGATGATTTGAGAGGATTGGCAAAGGTCATGGAGTTCATGCGTGCCATATCCATTATATTTATTGTAGTACATATCTACTGGTTCTGCTATCAGGCCATCGTGGATATGGGTATCAACATCGGAGTGGTAGATAAGATACTGCTCAACTTTCAGAATACAGCAGGGCTGTTCAGCAACCTGCTTGTGACAAAGGTGTTCGCCATCATATTCTTGGCTCTGTCGTGCCTCGGCACAAAGGGAGTCAAGAATCAGAAGATGACCTGGCAGAAGATTTATGCGACCTTCCTCGGTGGTCTTGTACTCTTCTTTATGAATTGGTGGATGCTCGACTTACCGTTCTCGCCAATCGTGAATATGGTAATCTACACGGTTACTATGACTGTCGGATATATCCTCTTTCTTATGTCTGGAGTATGGATAAGCCGTATGTTCAAGCATAACCTTATGGAAGATGTCTTTAATGTGGCCAACGAGAGCTTCATGCAGGAGACACGACTGATGGAAAATGAGTATTCGGTAAACCTGCCTACGAAGTTTGTCTATCAAGGCAAGGAATGGGACGGTTGGATAAATGTCGTGAATCCGTTCAGAGCAACCATCGTACTGGGAACACCGGGTAGCGGTAAGTCGTATGCCGTAGTGAACAACTACATCAAGCAAACCATAGCCAAAGGCTTTGCCACATACATCTACGACTACAAGTTTGATGACCTGTCGGTAATTGCCTACAATGAGTTGTTGAAGAACATAGACAAGTACAAGGTAAAGCCGAGTTTTTATGTCATCAACTTTGACGACCCGCGTCGCTCACACCGCTGTAATCCCATTAACCCGAAGTTTATGGTTGATATCAGCGATGCCTATGAATCAGCATATACTATTATGCTTAACTTGAATAAGACATGGATTCAGAAACAGGGCGACTTCTTCGTAGAATCTCCGATTATTCTTTTGGCGGCTATCATCTGGTATCTGAGAATCTACAAGGACGGTAAGTATTGTACCTTCCCTCATACGATTGAGTTCCTGAACAAACCGTATGCGGATATATTTACGATTCTGACCTCTTATCCTTCGTTGGAAAACTATCTTTCACCCTTTATGGACGCATGGAAAGGTGGAGCGCAAGATCAGCTCCAAGGCCAGATTGCATCGGCAAAAATTCCGCTGTCGAGAATGATTTCTCCGCAGCTCTATTGGGTGATGACGGGCGATGATTTTACCCTCGACTTGAACAACCCCAATGAGCCGAAGATACTCTGCGTAGGCAATAATCCCGACCGCCAGAATATCTACTCTGCGGCTCTCGGTCTATACAACAGCCGTATCGTGAAGTTGGTGAACAAGAAAGGTCAGTTGAAGAGTTCCATCATCATTGACGAGTTGCCGACTATCTATTTCCGCGGTATCGACAACCTCATTGCCACTGCCCGAAGCAACAAGGTAGCTGTTTGTCTCGGTTTTCAGGATTACTCGCAGTTGGCTCGTGACTATGGTGACAAGGAGGCGAAGGTTATCCAAAATACGGTGGGTAACATCTTCAGCGGACAGGTGGTAGGCGAAACAGCAAAGAACCTCTCTGAGCGTTTCGGCAAAATACTCCAGCAGCGTCAGTCGGTATCTATCAACCGTCAGGACACATCAACATCTATCAATACGCAGTTGGACTTCCTTATACCTGCATCGAAGATTTCCAACCTCTCGCAAGGTAAATTTGTGGGTAGCGTGGCGGATAACTTCGGTGAGGAGATAGTCCAGAAGATTTTCCACTCACGCATCATCGTGGATAGTGCAAAGGTCAATGCCGAGATGAAGGCATACAAGAAGATTCCTATCGTCAATGAGTTCAAGGACGAGAACGGCAACGACATTATGCAGGAGCAGATAGAGCGTAACTATTCCCGTATCAAAGACGAAGTTGAGCAGATAGTTCAAGATGAGATGGAGCGTATAAAGGCTGATCCTGAGTTGCGTAAACGATTGTTGCCAGACGAGAAGGACGAAGAGAATAGCGATTAGAATCTGTATCCTATTTCTTACCGCAAAGGTTGTTCCGTGCCTTTCGGATTGAGCAAGGTCAAGCCCTGTGGGTGTCGTGGAAAAATCATCCTCGCCCCACGGGGCTTGCGGTATTTTTCCCGCCAACCTTGCACAATCCTGCACGAAACAGTCAAGGCGGTAAAGAAATAGAATACAGTGCTTCGCCTGTAATATGTATAACTTAAAAAAGATAGGCTATGATTAGAATGACATTATCAGAGTATCTCCGCAAACCAAAGGATTATCGTGGAGAATGGACCACAGAAAGATGGGATTTACCCAACTGGGAAGAAGAACGCAAGAAGTATATGGGCAAGCGTACACTTATGACAAATGTAGATGGTGCTACCTGCTTGGTTGTCGAAGGTCTCAGCCTTGAGATTATTGATGACACCGATTGGAAGAAACCCGATGCAGTCAGAAAAGAGATAAGTCGCCAATGCCTGAAGTTCTTTACAGAGCGAGGCATCGAGCCTCACTATGCCGATTGCCTTATCCGCTATAAGGATAACTACGATACCGTTGAAGTGCGTATCGCCATCGGAATGGATTCTGATACCGAAAAGGACGATGACATTTTCTTCTATTGCGACACGCTGGAAGATATGAAGTCACTTGCAGAAATCGGCAGTGAGGACTTTTACATTGCCGACTGCTACGGCTTTGGAGTATATGAAGATTTATTATAAACCTTAGAAAATATCGAGTATGAAGATTTTATGTCAAGAGCGTTATGACAAGGCTGTTGCCTACGCAAAAGAAATCAAGAACGACACCCTGCAAAAGTGTATTGACCGTTTGAAGCAATGGGAACAGAACCCGAATTGTCCGTGTGAAATTGAACTCTACTATGATTCGGCTCCACACTCATTCAGATTCCGACAGGTATATCCTGATGGCAGAACGGGAATTGTCGGAGGCTTGCTCTATCACGGCAATCCAGATCAATCGTTTGCTGTATTGCTGAATCCTATTCACGGATGGAGCATACATACATAAGAAGAATCTCGAAAAGGAGTGTTTAATTGCTCCTTTTCGAGATTTATATCACATTCAATTAGGATTATAACCTGAAAGGAATTCTTTTATGCTATTAATGGCATCCTTCAAATTCCCTTTCTTTAGTTCTGGAAAATCCTGAATGCTATTGAAATCTTTCCATAACTTAAACATGTGAATGATAAGTATTGCGAATTTTTCATTCTCCTCCTTAATATTCTCATATATGTCAAATATACGTTTATCTTCACGAGGATGAATTCCATCCTCTGTCATATTGGGATTTAAATACAATAAAGAAAATAACACACCAAGTATTCCACAAATAGCAGTAAATCTATCTTGCCCCTCAAGACTACTATACATCTCCCAAAAAGCTGCTATGTCTGCTTCTGTCTCCTCTCCATTTTCTTCGGATTTATAAATATGTCCTAATAAAAAGTGGGACAACTCGTGTAATAGAATAAAAACAACACCATAGCAGTACATTCCGTTTACTTTTTCCTCATAACTTCCTTTGACATTTATTTGAGAGAACCTATTAATATCTATTTTAGTAGGATTATTTGTTAAATCAAATAATAAGTTAGTATCCAATTCCAGATCATTCTTTAGTTGTTCCACATCAAGTAAATAGGGCGTTCTTTTTAAATAATCTAAATACTGATCAATATTGATATTATGACCATTATTTTTCATTAGATTCTGTATTTCTTCTTTAGACATCTGAAGAACCTGCTGAATACAGTTGCTAAAAATTTCTATATTCCCACCAAACTTATCACATTCTTGTAAAATGATATTAAAGTCAATGCTTTTTAAGGCTATATCACAAGTCAACCATAAATATTGACAATATGCAGAGGATAATTTTACTATACTTTTATCTTCTAACTTATTGTATATAATCTCTGCGGGACAGGTTATTCTTGAATTTTCATCTATCAAGAAGATTTCATTTGATAACCCATTACTAATGCACTCATGGATATTTACAGTAGTAATTCTACTTAAAATTCTTGTAATATTTGCATTTAATGCGTGAACTGGAAAAATTTGTTGTTTCATTTTGGATATTATTTATTAAGCGTAAAACGGCATCGTGGATAATTAGAACAACCTAAGAAACTGCCGTATCTTCCTTTTCGCTCAACCAAATTGCCACCACACTTAGGACATTTACCATTAGCTATTGCCATATCCCTATTTTGCTGAGCTGTCTGCACATTACGGATATGGCTTTCTCGACTGCCTTCAGTGGTGATATTTGTCGAAGATATTTTACTCACGATTCTCTGAATATCTTCTTGTGAAATACATTGTGTCCTATATGATTTGATGGCGGAACGCAAATTGCACCAGTTTATCACGATATGGTTAGGTGTAGTTATGTTCAGTTCCGCACTGTCTGCAAAAACCACTATAGGAATAATTGGGTAATCACCGACCTCTTTCAATATCGCTTTAACGGCTCTCGCATGGGCGGCATTCTGACGAATAGGATTTCTCAATTTATGCTGTTCACTTGACCAACCCCAAAATCTCTTTTTGCCAAGCAGACTCTGTTTCCACTCTTCCGAGTTCTCATGTCCGAATATCCAACCTTTATAATTCTTGGTTTCGATTACAAAGATTCCGTATGGCGATACCACAATATGATCAATCTGTGTCGTTCCGTAATGAGTCGGCAATAATATATCATTAAGCGTGGTGTATTCTTTCGAGAGCCAATCCAGCTTTCGAGCCACACGCTTTTCTCCGAACTTGCCTATATTCTTGGGCGAAGACATCCAAATCTTAAATGCCACAAGTAGGACAAATATGCAGATGATTATTATTGAACTCATTATATTAAGCTTTATACTCTGCAAAGGTACTCCGTTTTTTACGAATGAAAGACAGATAGAACTACAAAAAGTATATGTAGCGTGAAAATCCCGCTTCACTCGCAAAGTCCCTTCAAGAAGTTAACTCGGAGGGACAATACCTCCACGTTCGAGCCGTGGGTTTTCGGGCAAAAAATTCTCTGCGATAATTTTTCACCCGAAAAAACGCTCCGGTATCGCCGTCCGAGTTGAGACAGAGGTTGGGACTTAGCAAGCGAAGCGACCTACGACGCATAGTACAACAGGTCAAAAATCCATTGCGGTAAGATATGCCGCATCTCTATTCTCAACCTGACTGCCATATCTATATTCTCCTATAAGGTCTATCAACCACCGCCATCTTTTTAGTGCCCCAATTTTTAAGTGGGGACAAAAGCAGCTCAGCTCTCAACTCTGCATATTACAAAAGTTATTGCTTTTCGGTCATACACCGCTTCTTTCTCGCACATTTTTTTGCCTTCGTTTTTCGCTCCTTCCGACCCCGTTTCAGTGTAGAGCGTTTTCCCTCTTTTCACCCTTGTTTTGCCCTTTTCGTGTCTTCGCTTTCCTACCTGCTATGACAAGTGATGACACTTTATGATTTGTATAGTCTAACGACTTAAATATCAATGTTTTATCAAATTTTGCTATATATATTTGCGGTGACAACATTAGTTATTAACGCTAAAAACTCACAGTTATGGCAAAGAAAAATGTAAGGGATGCCCCCTCAAAAACACAAGTCACCGAGAACCCGCAGATGAGCGACATCGTGCTGGTCTTAGACAAGATGGAACTGCTCATTCAGGCGGTATCCGAAATCAACAAGAACGGCAAGTATTCCACCGTGCCGGCAGACAAAGAGCATCAGAACTCCTTTCTCAAGATTGACCGTTATGCGACCTTCTTCGAGAATTTCCTCAAGAACTTCTGGAGTCAGCTGAAAGACCCTACACACTTCGGTCTCTTCACGATGAAGGAGGAGGAGTTCGACAAACCCGAAGTCAAGCAAGCCATCGAAGACCTTGCCGAAGGTAAGAAAACAAAAGCAGTGGAAGAGTTTCTCAAAAAATATGAGATAACCCCCAAAAATCAAACAGAACAAAGTATTAACAATCAAAATTCAGAAGCAATGGCAAAGAAAAATCAAACCCAGCAGCCCGTCGTTGAAGCTAACGACCAGCAGCAGAACAATCAGTATCGTTACAACGAGTCTATGATCAACTGGGACCAGTTGAAGAACTTCGGACTCTCGCGTGAGTATCTTCAGGAGCGAGGACTTCTTGATTCGATGCTTAAAGGCTACAAGACCAACCAGCTTGTACCTATCAACCTTAACTTCGGCTCTGCCGTACTGCGTACAGATGCACGCCTGTCGTTGCAGCAGTCCAACACAGGTGAGGTGGTACTCGCCATCCACGGTATCCGCAAGCAACCCGAATTGGAGCGTCCTTACTTCGGACACATCTTCTCGGAAGAGGACAAGAAGAACCTCCTCGAAACAGGCAATATGGGACGAGTGGTGGAACTCAAAGGTCGCAACGGAGAGTATATCCCATCGTTCATCAGCCTTGACAAGATGACCAACGAGGTGGTGGCCATGCGTGCCGAGAATGTCTATATCCCTAACGAGATTAAGGGCGTGCAGCTCACCGACCAGGAGAAGGACGACCTGCGTGAGGGCAAGAAGGTCTATATCGAGGGTATGACAGCCAAGTCTGGTAACGAGTTCAACGCCCACATTCAGGTGAGTGCCGAGCGTAGAGGTATCGACTTCATCTTCGAGAATGACCGCATCTTCAACCGCACCGCTCTCGGTGGTGTGGAGCTTACCAAGCAGCAGATTGAAGACCTCAATGCAGGCAAGGCAATCTTCGTGGAGGATATGAAGCGTAAGGATGGCGAACTCTTCTCATCATATGTGAAACTCGATGAAGCAACGGGACGACCTAACTACACACGTTACAATCCCGACTCGCCCGAGGGTGCAAGAGAAATCTACATCCCGAAGGAGATAGGCGGTGTGAAACTGACCGCCGAGGAGCAGAAAGACCTTCGTGAAGGTCGCCCTATCTTCCTCAATGATATGGTGAACAACCGTGGCGAGGAGTTCTCATCGTTCATCAAGGCAGACCTTGAAACGGGACGACTGATGTACTCACGCACTCCCGACGGCTTTGAGGAGCGTGCCAAGTTCGAGATTCCGAAGGAAATCTTCGGTGCCAAGCTCTCCGGTCAGCAGCGTGCCGACCTTCAGAGCGGCAAGTCGGTACTTGTGGAGGGAATGAAGGGCTTCGATGGCAAGAGCATTTCGCAGTATGTCAAGCTGAACTCCAATCAGAACAAGCTCGACTTCTACAACGAGAATCCCGACCGAAACCGCAACGCCTCACAGCGTAATGTCGTGGCCGAGAAGCAGGAGAAGCGTCAGTCAAAGGGACAGAGCATCTAACCCGAAGTCGGATAAGTCAAATCAATGTATAACTCTAAAATGAATTTTAAGATGAACGATAAGAACAAAGCACCTTTCAAGGTGGAAGATGTAAACTGGGACGAACTTTCAGGAATCGGTATTCTCAAGGATGAACTTGAAGCGGCAGGAGAACTTGACACATTGCTCCGAGGCGAGAAGACAGGTGTCGTATCACTGAGCCTCGTACTCTTGGGTGTGGATGTGGTGATGGATGCCACGCTGCAACTTGTACGCAAGAACGACTCTCCGCTGCTGGAAATCATCGGTATCAACCCCACGCAGTAACACGATTCTATTACTAACCTGACAGCCGTTTCCCGCACCGTAATCGGGACGGGAGACGGCTTCTTTAATTCCAAGAATATTATGATAGCAATTATAGCAGAAAAGCCGAGCGTAGGTCAGGACATCGCCCGCATCATCGGTGCAACAGAGAAGAAGGACGGATATATGGCAGGCAACGGTTATCTTGTAACCTGGGCATTAGGACACCTCGTTTCCCTCGCCATGCCATCGGCATATGGTTACGGTAAGGCTTCGCACGAGGATTTGCCGATGCTCCCCGAACCGTTCCAGCTTGTGGTAAGACAGATCAAGACCGACAGAGGTATGGTAACGGACATAGGTGCCGCCAAGCAGCTCAAGCTCATTGATGAGGTATTCAGCAAGTGCGACAGCATCATCGTGGCAACGGATGCAGGGCGTGAGGGAGAACTTATCTTCCGATACATCTACCACTACCTCGGATATACCAAGCCCTTCAAGCGTCTTTGGATCTCCTCACTCACGGACGAGGCTATCCGTGCAGGTATGAGCAACCTCAAGGATGGCGAGGCTTACGATAGTCTCTACCACGCTGCCGACTGCCGTGCCAAGGCTGATTGGCTCGTGGGTATGAATGCCAGCCGTGCATTGGCTTTGGCTTCAGGTATGCCGAACAACTCCCTCGGACGAGTGCAGACACCCACGCTGGCGATGATATGCAGTCGCTACAAGGAGAACCGCGACTTCGTTTCCACACCTTATTGGCAACTGCACATCACCCTTGAGCGTCTGGGCGAGTTCCGCCAGTTCGCACATATCGAGGACTTCAAGAGCAAGGAGCAGGCAGAGGCGGCACACACACGATTCTCGCCCGACTCAATGGCACTCATCACAAAGGTGGAGCGCAAGCGTACCTACCAACAGGCACCGTTACTTTACGACCTTACCACCTTGCAGAAGGATTGCAATACGCATCACGATATGAGTGCGGAGAAGACTCTTTCTGTGGCACAGGCTCTCTATGAGAAGAAGTATATCTCATATCCGAGAACAGGTAGCAGATATATCTCGCATGACCTGATGGAGCAGGTCTATGATTCTCTTTGGAAGATTGCCACTATGCCCGAGTTCAAGGAGTATGGCAAGCGTTTCGACTTTGAGCATCTGAATATGCGTAGTGTAGATGATGACAAGGTAACGGATCACCACGCACTCATCATCACAGGTGTAGAGCCTGAGGAGTTGAACGCCCACGAGCAGATTGTCTATACGATGATTGCAGGGCGTATGCTTGAAGCGTTCTCACCACGCTGCGAGAAGGAGTCACTGGTATTGGAGGCTACCGCCGAGGATATGAAGTTCCGTTCACGCTCTACTACCATCGTCAATCCGGGCTGGCGTGCTGTCTTTGCCCGCAAGGAGGATGCCGAGAAGGACGAGACGGAAGCGAACAAGGGTACGGCACGCTTTGCCGAGGGTGAGCAGATACCCGTTACGGGCTATGGCACGGCACAGCGTAAGACAATGCCCAAGCCGCTCTATACCGAAGCGACACTCCTTGCCGCTATGGAGACTTGCGGTAGGAACATCACCGATGAGAAGGCAAAAGAGGCGATGAAAGAACTGGGTATCGGAACACCAGCCACACGAGCCGCCATCATCACGACACTCTTCAAGCGTGACTATATCGAGCGTTCAGGCAAGGCACTTGTACCTACCGAGAAGGGACTCTACATCTACGAGGCGGTAAAGGATATGCAGGTTGCCAACGTGGAGCTGACAGGCAGTTGGGAGAAAACACTCCTACAAATAGAGCAGCATACTTTGGAGACACGCTCCTTTATGCACTCCATCGAGAGTTTTACCTCGCAGGTTACACGCGAGGTACTCGGACTGAAGTTCCCTGCACCCAAACAGCGTACCATTCCTTGCCCCAAATGCGGTACAGGCAAAGTGATGATACGCCCGAAGGTCGCCAAGTGCGACAATCCTGATTGCGGTCTGCTTGTATTCCGCAAGGTACTGAACAAGGAGCTTAACGAGCAGCATCTGGAGCAGTTATTTTCATCGGGAGCAACCAAGCTGATCAAGGGATTCAAGGGCAAGAAAGGTAACTCCTTCGATGCCGCCGTAGCCTTTGACGATGAGTTCAATGTAACGCTGGCATTTCCAGAAAAGAAGAGAGGTAAGAAAAGATGATGTCAGTCATCCCGATTCGTAGGCAAAGGTAGTGAACCGCCCTCATTCCACCCCGCAAGGTCGTGCCGCAGGCGGTTTCGGCAAAAATCATCCTCGCACGGCTGCGGTATTTTTACCGAAAACCTTGCAGGTGGAGGCGTTTCACATCCAAGCCCACGAAATCGGGAACGACTATTCCCACTAAATAATATAGGATATGAAAACAAATGACCCGACCGTAAGAAAGAGAATGAAGTGGATAGGTATGATACTGTTAGCCGTAGTAGCGGCATTAGGTTTCAGCTATCTCTATACACGAGGTGTATCACCCGTATGGGCTGCGGTAGCCATCGTATGTTTCCCTGGCTTCTTCCGATTTATATACAAGATTGCCTGCATCGTAATGGCGGCACTGATACTGTTTGCTATCCTTAGTTTCTTGGTCTTCTAAATCTACCGATAATGAAAAGGTCCTATCAACGACATACACTATTCATACCTATGAGTAACCATATGGTGTGTGGGAGCTGTCCTTCTCGGACGGCTCTTTTTGTAGGTGGACGATTCAAGTATGAGGATAAGAATGAAGAAAGGGATAGAGAAAATACCAGCCATTGGCAAGCCGATGAACTACAGGGCAAAGTTGGCCAATGCTTCTTGTCGGACAGCAAGGTCGGGCCACAGGTGGTTTCGGAGAAAATCATCCTCGCCGTGCTGCGGTATTTTCCCCGAAAACCTTGCCTTACCGGAAGCATTAGCCGTAACGCCCTCGTAGTTCAACGGACTGCCAAAGTCCGAGTATTAACCATATAATAAAAGATAAAGCTATGAATCAAGCAATCATCGCAAGTGTACCGATGGCACCGATGCAGATGCCTGTGGTACGTAGAAGAAGAGTAAAGGTCGCAGAACCTGAAATCAAGTTGCCACCAAGAGGCTCACGAGGTCCGGTACATATATCGGAGTTGCTCAATCCCATTCTGGAGATAAGCAAACATCCTGACCGTAACAGACTGCTTGCAGAGTTCTTCAACCAGTGAACATCACAAGAAAATAATTCAGTATTAACATTAAATCATAAAGTTATGTTTTTCACATCAATTTCACAGATGATGACCGAGAGCGTAGATCTTACGCTCGTCATCCGCAAAGCGAACGGACAGCTTACTGTATCAACACTGCCGAAGGCCAACGGACTCAAAGATGAAGCTCAGAACTACATTGTTCCGCTGACACTAACGGGCACTCCCGAAGAGATGGATGCAGAGTTCCTGCAACACATCATGCAGCCTATACGCAAGGCTACGGGACTTATCTCCAATCTGATGGAGTTCGAGAAGCAGGCAGACAAGGCCGCTGCCAACAGCAAGGCGGCAAAGGATGCCAAGGCCAAGGAGACCAAAGAGGAGAAGGAGAAGCGTGAGAAATACGAGAAGCATATGAAGAAGGCCGAGGAGCTTATCACAGCCAAGAATCATAAGGATGCCATCACCGCACTCCAACAGGCTCGTATGTATGCCACTGCCGACAAGCAGAAGGAGGTAGATGAGAAGATTGCCGCACAGAAGAAGGCGATGAACCAAGGCTCGCTTTTCGAGATGATGGAAGAGACTCCTGCACCGGCTCCGCAAGTGGCACAACCGCAGAATGTAGCTCCACAGCCAGTTCAGCAGACTATCCAGCCGCAGGCAGCACCACGACAGATGCCGCCACAGCCACAACAGACGGTAATGCGTCCCGTGCAGCAGCCTATGCAACGACCTGTTCAGCAAGCCCCACAGCCTCAGTATGGTGGGCAGCCTATGTTCACCACACCACAAGGCGGTTATCCACCTCAAAATGCAGGACAGCAGCATCCTCACTATCCGCAGGGTGAGATCCCGATGTTCCCACATCATGAAGAGCCTCCTATGCCTGAAGAGTTACAGCAAGCATATATGCACGAAGGCCCTGCATACCGCCCCGAGGATTATGAGGAATATCCCGACTTCCCTCAGTCAATGTTAGAAAATCATTATTCACAGGCTTACGCCCAAACAGTTTAAGATTATGGCACTTTTAAGAAACGAAATGCAGCGATCATTCACCTTTAAGAAAGGTACAGAGATGATTACACTTCCTGATCCCAATCCGAACGATTCTCCGGAGAGCGTGATGAGTTACTACTCGAACATCTATCCGGAACTGACCACGGCAACCGTACACGGCCCGACCATCAAGGATGACAAGGCTGTGTACGAGTTCAAGACAACCATCGGAACAAAAGGATGATAACTATGAGTAAGGACACCAAAAAGAAGAAGTCATGCAGACCATTGGACGAACATCAATCGGAACAGCTCGCAAGGATGATAATCGCATCGACCAAGCGGGAGGTACGATACGGTGTGACAAGAGTAGAGAGAGTTACGGCGCCAACGGGTGCCGTAATTCTTTTCTAAAGACACCTATTCTTCCCATAGCACCACAGACTATTATGAGGGAGAGCTATTGTGGAAACAGTTATAACCTAATCACGCAGGAGAATTACGAATACCTGCGTGATTCTTATTTCCGCTATGCCGAATTGATGAATGTAAAGGCGGAGCATACGCCAGGCAGAACTATCGGTGAAGGTATTGTCAATCTCTACAATGAGATGAACGACCTCGTAAATAAAAGCGGCATGTATCTCAACCTCGAAGATGACAATGGCTGTCTATACTTCAATGTGTGGAACACACATACTTGGGGTGAGTACACACTGTACTACTTCCCTGTAAAGTTCGTGGAGGAACTGAATCCCACACTCAGACGCATTGTCATCACATTCTATCATAATTTTATGAAAGAGAACGGTATAACCACTATCAACGATGAGGATGATATGGACTGGGCTATGGATATGCTGACTGAAGGCTGCTATGAGGATGAAGATGCCAAAGAGAGGCGAGCGAGGGAAAAGCTCGTGAAATCATACAAGGATGGTAGAGCATATAAACTCCTCGACAGGGTGTGGCGAAAGTCCTATTACAAGAACCTGCCGAAAGCCATAGAAGAATATGAGTGTAAGAATGGCTTTGAACAAGGTCTTATCGAACTGCTGAGAAGAGGACTTGAGTTCATAAAGACGGATAAAGCCATCATGTACTATGGCTATGACCCGTTCTATGACGAGGAGCCCGATTATCTGCCGATGACACTCGAACAGCAGATAAGAGTTGTCTATGACAGCGATGATATAATGACGGAACACCTTATCGACTTCTATAATTCCTCCCGTCAGGAGTCATACGATATTATTCCTGCATCAACCTTTGCCGTCTCTCCAAAGACCGACAAGGTTTTTACACTTGAAGATACCTACCCCGAAAGGTTCTTCAAGTGGGCAGATGATTTTATTCACTACATACGATAATCACTATGGATACCAATAAACTTACCAAGCAGATAAATACAATGCTGCGCCCCCGTGCGGCATTGATAGCATACTCCACAGATGGAGGAGATACATACTTCCTTGAAGTAAGGAGCATAGATAATGAGGGAGCCATGAGCGAAGGCCGTCCCGTAACGGTGGACTTCATCAACGAACTGATAAAGGGGTATTCCGAAAGGCACAGCAGCACACCGCATGGTCGCATCCCAACAAATATGCTATGGAGTGATACTCGTAAGGGCTACGAGAAATATATCTGGTACAACCCGCCACAAAAGCGTATGATGTTCTTCAAGGAGTCGCTACATATTGAGAATGCCGAGTACAACCTGCCCGGTGTCATCTATGAGGTGCGCGATGAGCGTATGAATATCTACGCATACATAGACAAGGAGCTGAAGCCCGAAACGGAACTCTACGCTGCTCCGTTCTTCAATGTCACGGGTTCAAGCGTCTGTCTCGGCTCGGCAAAGATTGACAAGCCGACAGAGATTACCTACGACAAATTACTTGAGTATTGGGAGAAGAAATTCTGGCTCACGGAGTTCTCACACCTCGGAGGTAACGGAAATCCCACAAAGAGCAACCTTGTACTGGTAACAAAGGCGGCAAAGGATGCTCCCTTCAACCTCGAAGAGTTAAAGCCTCTAAAGAATTTGAAACTTAAAGATATACTACGATGAAAAGAGTACATTATACCGACAGTTATCTGCTCGTACCACAACACCCCGTAACGGTAAACCTTATAGGTGGTGGAGGTACAGGCTCACAAGTATTGACAAACCTTGCACGATTGGATGTAACGCTTCGTGCCCTCGGACATCCGGGACTATTCGTAACGCTATACGATCCCGATATTGTAACTGAAGCCAACATAGGACGACAACTCTTCGGGTATTCCGACTTGGGGCTGAATAAGGCGAATTGCCTGATAACACGCATCAACAACTTCTTCGGGAATGACTGGAAGGCTGTGCCGGCATTCTATCCCTCCAATATGAAAGATGCTCGACAGGAACATCTTGCCAATATAACCATAACCTGTACGGATAACATCAAATCACGAATAGACCTTTGGAATATCCTCAAGGCTGTGCCTGCGTGCAACTACACCAACTATCAGACACCTCTGTATTGGCTTGACTTAGGCAATACGCAAACATCGGGACAGGTCGTCTTAGGCAGTATTCCAAAGAAGATAAAGCAACCCACCTCACAAATTTACCAGACCGTACCATCATTAAAGGTCATTACCAAACTTGTGAAGTATGCCCGAATCAAAGAAGAGGACTCTGGTCCGAGCTGTTCACTTGCCGAGGCATTGGAGAAGCAGGACTTGTTCATCAACTCCACATTGGCACAGCTTGGCTGCAATATCCTCTGGAAGATGTTCCGACATGGTATGATAGAGCATCACGGACTCTATCTTAACCTCAGTACGATGAAGGTCAATCCGATAATGGTATAATCAATAGTAGCTGTCATATTCACACAAATATGATGGCTTTTTTATGCTATCGCCCACTTTTATAACAATATAGCCAACATTTTTAGCGTTTTATATTACATCACAGCCTTGAACAGCTATTAAGAAATGATAAAGTCGCCTTAATTTTTTGCTTTATTAGTAATTTTGTGGCCAAGGCATATATGATAAACAGATCGGACTAACCCGACTTAAATATAGGACGCAATGAAAATAGAAAGGAAGATAGCCATTGGCTATACTATTATTGTCGCCCTAATTGGTGGTATCGTATATACGTACCTGCACGAATGGCGGCAAATGAACAGATTGGAGCGTGAAGTGAAAGAGATTCACCGTCTCCGGCAAAGTGTGCATGAGGCATACGTGCATATGCTCGACCTCACGATGTTCGGTGAGACGATCCTCGAATGGGAGGAGGCAGACACCGCACTCTATCGTGTCAAGAGGTTAAAGGTCGACAGCATTCTCTGCGAGTTCAAGAACTTCTATTCGGGTGAACGAATAGATAGTCTGCGGCATCTGATGGCAGAGAAAGAAATCCAACTATTCAATATCTCCCAGTTGTTTGAACAACAAGTGGAACTCGGCGAAGAACTTGCCGAGCGTGTCCCCGTCATCGCTTATGAGAGTACACAGGAGCCACCTAAGAAGAAAGGCGGTTTCTTGGGACTATTCAAAAAAAAGGAGAAGACTCCGTCTCAATCCACAACTTCTACAAAACTTTACACCCTCAATAGGGATGTCATCAGGAAACAATCCGAGCAGAGTCGGAGATTATCGGAAACGGCAGATAGTCTGGCACAGCGTAATCTCAACATCAACCAACGCCTGAAGAATCTAATTGCTGCAATGGATGAGCGTGTCACGACAGACCTCCTAGAGCGTGAGCAACAGATCATCGAGACCCGTGAACGGACAAAAGTATGGCTGGGAGGTATAACAGCCTTCATCTTCCTTGCTCTGCTGCTATCATACATCGTCATTATGCGTGACTATGGTCGTAAAGAGCGTGGTCGCCGCAAATTGGAGGCAAGTAACCGCAAGAATGCCGAGTTGCTTGAAATGCGTAACAAGATCATCATGACCATATCGCACGATATTCGTGGCCCGCTCAACGGTATCAGCGGTAACGCAGAGCTGGCTATGGATATGAGGGACAAGAAGAGACGCAACCACAAGCTCAGGAACATTACCATCCTATGCAAGCATGTCCTGCACCTTGTAAATAACCTCCTTGATGTCTATCGTCTGGATGAAGCCAAGGAGACTCCGAATCCCGTTCCGTTCCACCTGTCCGAGTCGTTGGAGAGAATAGCCGACAGCGTATCACACCTGATAAAGGAGAAGGGACTGCAATTCAAGCATCGCAACACAAATACAAATGTCACGGTAAAGGGTGATAAGGACAAGATAGAGCGTATCATCAACAATCTCATCACCAATGCTGTCAAATTCACATCCGAGGGAAATGTATGTTTCAAGGCTTCGTATGAGAATGGCTGGCTGACAATGAAGGTAAGCGATACGGGAGTCGGCATCTCCGAAGATATGATGAAACGCATATATGTACCATTCGAGCGTGCTACAAATGAGAATAATGCCGATGGCTACGGTCTTGGTCTGCCTATCACCAAAGGTCTTGTCACTCTGCTTGGTGGAACGATTGAGGTAGAGAGCAAGCAAGGTGCAGGAACGATCTTCACTGTTAAATTGCCTCTGCCTGTAACCGATGAGAGTGTGGAAGAGGAAACGGTAATGGCTGATATCTCGCATCACCTGCCTGGTTGCGTAATCGCCATTGACGATGATACCTTGCAGTTGGAGGTAATCAAGGAGATGCTGGAGCGTAACGGGGTCTCGTGCAAGACCTGCATCAATGCCAAAGAACTCTTTGAGGAGATAAGAAATAAGGACTACGACCTTGTGCTGACCGACATTCAGATGCCCGACACCAATGGTTACAGAGTCTTGGAATTGTTGCGTAAATCACGCATAGGTAATTCCCGAACCGTACCGGTGGTGGCGATGACCGCCAGAGAGGATGGCGACAGACAGGCTCTGCTGGATGCTGGCTTTGACGGTTGTATCTTCAAGCCGTTCTCCAAGGTAGACCTGCTGCAACACCTCGCCTCCGTAGTCAAGGAGAGGGAACAGAACGAAAGTGCTGATTTCTCCGGACTGCTTGCTGAGGTTACAGACAAAAGGAAGGTATTGAGATTACTGCTGGAGAGCTGTGAGAAGGATATGACGGATTTGAAGATTGCGATGACAACAGAGAAGGTGGAGTCCATGCGTAATGTCGTACATCGTATGATGCCGATGTGGGAGATGCTCTCAATGGAGAACACACTCCTTGTATACCGCAAGGCATTGAAGGAACAGGATAATGATATTCAGGCATTATTGGTACATACAGGACAGATTATAACCCACATAGAGCGTCTAATGGAGGATGCCCGTAAAGAGATAGAGAGAATAGCCGATGAAGGAACGGATACTGATAGTTGAGGATAATATAGCCCTCTCTCATATACAGAAAGACTGGCTGGAGCGTGAAGGATATTCAGTGGCTACGGCTATGAATGAGCCCTTTGCCCATAAGTTGCTACGCAAGGAACGGTTCGACCTGATACTCTCCGATGTGCGTCTGCCACAAGGCGACGGCATACACCTCTTTGAATGGATTGGCAAGGAGAAGATGGATATCCCATTTGTGATAATGACCGAATATGCCTCCATTACCGATGCTGTCAAGGCTATCAAGATGGGTGCAAAAGATTATCTCTCCAAGCCTGTATATCACGAGCAGCTGGTGGAGATGGTCAAGGAACTGCTGAAGCCCATAGCAACGATGCGCAGCAAGGAGAAGGAACTATTCAAGCGTATAAGTCCAAAGGCAAGGGAGGCGGAGCATCTTGCCGAAATCGTTGCCTCATCGGACATAACGGTATTGATACTCGGAGCCAATGGTACGGGTAAAGAGTCCATCGCCCGAAGCATTCACTTCCACAGCACCCGTAAGGATATGCCTTTCGTGGCGGTGAACTGCGGAGCGATACCTCGTGAACTTGCCGCCTCGATGTTCTTCGGACATACGAAAGGAGCATTTACGGGTGCAGACACTGATAAGGGAGGTTACTTCGATGCCGCCAAAGGTGGTACGCTATTCCTTGATGAGATAGGCACTTTGCCATTTGAAATGCAATCCTCATTGCTTCGTGTATTGCAGGAGGGGACATTCATGCCTGTCGGCTCAAGCAGGGAGCGTGTGGCAGATGTGCGTATCGTTGCCGCCACCAACGAGAATATGGAGAAGGCTATTGCTGACGGTCGTTTCCGTGAGGACCTGTATCACCGTTTAGGTGAGTTTGAGATACACCAACCATCACTATGTGAATGTCCCGAAGATATACTCCCGCTTGCCAACTTCTTCCGCGAAAAATATTCGGCGGAGCTTCATAGGAAAAGAACGGGCTTTACCGCTGAAGCGGAACGGTTATTGCTCTCACACTCCTGGTCAGGCAATATAAGGGAGTTGCAAAACAAGATTAGGCGTGCGGTATTGATGGCCAAAGATACGCTCATTGACTTTGCAGATTTGAATATTGTACAGGCACAGCCAGTAGATATTCCGGAGGCTCCGCTATTACCTTTGAAGGATGATGAGATGGAAAAGCAGAGCATCATAAGAGCCTTGCAGTCGTGTGGTGGTGTTAAGACAAAAGCGGCACAAATGCTTAATGTAGACTCATCTACACTATACCGCAAGATGAAAAAGTACGACATAAAATGATGATTGTGGGGGCAATATGAACCGCATATCGGCAAAAAGTTGTATCTTTGAGCCGTAAAATTGAAATATCGTGACAGAACATTAGTTGATTCTGTCCGTTTGTATAGACATAAGTTCGCAAGAATCCTAAACAGAAATCTGGCAGTGGAAGTTAAAGTGATGAATTGCGTAATGCTTATGCTATGCGTATGCATAGCGTGGCATCGCGTGTATCACTTTGGGCTTGCCAGAGCCTCTGTTTAGATGCGTGATGACCACGCTTCTTTTTTGAACGGAGATAACGATATGGCAAAGATTCAGATCATAGCAGCTATGACAATGGACGGCTTTCTTCCGAAAGCTGACGAGAACTTAATGCAGTGGGTAATGAATGATGCCAAGGGCTTCCCATATTGGCATGAGCATAGCATATACCGCCTTATGCCTCACTATCCGTTGCTTGACCTGCTTGCCGAGAAACACTCCGACAAAAACCAATCCGATACATACATCGCTGAAATATCCGACAAGGATAGCATTGAACTTCTGCGTGGGCTCTCACACTACAACCTCATTGACGAGATGGTTGTCTTTATCCTGCCAATCGTAGCAGGTAAGGGAACTCCCATATTCAATGACCTTACTCCAAGTCGTTGGAATGTGCATAAGGCTACAACCTTCCCCAACGGAATAACTCGTATCATTTACCGCAACTCTTGCATTTTGCAATAGCAGATTGCGAAAAAGAGTTGCATTTTGCAATACTCTGAAAATCCTCAAATTTTACGCTGAAAATTTTTATTTCACTGATACACAATGATGTATCGGTGTCTTTTTGTGCCTTTTCATGTCATTGGCACGTAGGATGCCATTTAATAAGTATAACCTGTTGCGCAACACGGTGTAAATAACCCGATTATTCACACTTAAACAGATTATACGATGTTACAGATAAATAGTGAAACCGCCCATAAGATGTTCTACCAGCTGATGGAACGCTTCGATAAGATTGAGAAGATGCTGGAGCGACAGAACAAGATGAAGGAGTGTCTCGATGGCGACACATTGCTGGATAACTACGACCTGAGCAAACTGCTTGGCGTGACTCACCGTACCCTTGCACGCTACCGCCAGAAGAAACTTATCCGCTACTATATGATTGACGGACGCACATACTACAAGGCTTCCGAGGTCAAGGACTTCTTTGAACAAAAGGGCTTGCCACTTCCGGCAAGCATGAGAAATAACCCCAATGTCTAACCTCAAAACAAGTATGGAATATGGAAATCGTATGTATAGATAAGAAGGCATTTGATGAGATATGCAGCCACTTCAACGAGTTTGAGGATAGAGTGAACAGACTATGCCGACCTAATCAGGATCTTGGCCTAAAGAACTGGATGGATAATCAGGATGTGTGCCAGATACTCCGTATCTCGAAACGAACACTGCAAGTGTACCGAGAGAAGGGCTTGATGCCGTTTGCACGCATAAAGCACAAGATATTCTACAAACCCGAGGATATTCAGAGATTCATTGACAGCACTTATCACCCCATTAAAAAGAAAAGACCATGAGCAGCTTTTTTATAGACAAGACTGACCCGCATATCGCGGAGATACTTGAGCGTTTGAGACGAGTAAACAAAATTCTTCAAAAGACGGAGACTCTGGTACAACCTACATTGAACAATGAGAGGTTCTTGACTGATGAGGAACTCTCCAAGATACTCAGAGTGAGCCGCCGCACATTGCAGGAGTATCGCTCGGCAGGTGCAATACCTTACTACCTTGTTCAGGGCAAAGCTCTTTACAAGGAGTCTGAGATTGAAAAGATTCTCAATGATTCCCATAAACGCTGCGTAGAGGAACAGCGATGGGTATAACCTAAACGATAGCAACGACCCCGAATAGAGGTCGTTGCTATCGTTTTATACGGTTGTTTTCTTCCATTTACGGCAACGCTCGAACTTCAATCCTTCATCGGCCAATTCAATCTTCTTGTCGGCAGTCACTTCCCGTAATCGTCTCATATCCTCATCCACTTTCTTATCTGTAACATGAGCATATATCTGGGTGGTCGTGATGGAGGTATGTCCCATCATCTTACTTACCGTCTCAATAGGTACACCCAGCGATAAAGTAATATGCGTTCCGAAATTATGACGAGCTTTGTGGTAGGTAATATGAAAGCCATACACCTCACTCAACTCCTGCATTAGCATTGACATATAGTTTCGGTCCCAGGTATTGAATACCTTATCACTTTGCCGCTCATGCTTGTACTTTTCGATAATCCGAAGTGGTATATCCAACAGACGAATAGATGATAGTGTGTCAGTCTTCTTACGCTTGATGTGTATCCACCAGCTGCCATCTTCTGCCTGTGTTATATCGTTCACGGATAACCGTCTTAAATCAGCGTATGCCAATCCTGTAAAAGTCGAGAAGATAAACCAATCGCGTACCCGTTGCAATTGAGGCTTATCTACAGGCGTTGACATCAAGGTTTTAAGATCCTCCAACTTCATATGTCGGCTCTTGCGCTTAGGCAACGGTGGATGTAATCGACAGTAAGGATCTCTACGCAAAGTGCCTTGACTGACGGCTCGCATTGTCATCTTTTTCAGTCTATACAAATGTTCGTGTACCGTCTTGGGACTTAGACGACAATCGCTTTGCAGGAATATCTCAAAGTCGTCATAGAACACCTTGTCAAGGCTTCGCAATGTGACATCTTCCACACCTCGTTTCTCCTGAATAAACGCTGCAAGGTGCTTGTATGAGCGTTGATAACAATCGTAGGTCTCCTTGATTCTATCCACGCCAACACGCTTCTTGAACTCCTCGTTATGTTCACGGAAGAGGGCAAGCAATGTTACAGGCTTTTGGCCGATACCCTTGACTGCGTTCTTGACAAGTTCTGCGGTAACAAAGCCTAAACTCTTCTTGATATGATTATAGTGTTCGGTTATCCCCTTGGTAAGTTCGTCAATGGCTCTGTTTACCGTTACGGCATTTTCGCTACGACCATCGGCACGACCCTTATCGGGATTCCAGATAGAAGGATTCACCGATACTTTCGTACCGATTTGTTCCCATTCAGCATCAATGCTAACTTTACACAATAGTTGGCACATACCATCCTTGCGTACTTTCGTGCGGTTGATGTAGAACAATATGGCGAAGGTACTGCGACGCTTCGTGTTCTGATTCTCTGTATTCTTGTCTGTTCTCATATTTAGTCGTTTTAATGGTTTCAAATGGCGATTGTAAAGCGTTCACTAATCTTGCTGTCGAGCCTTTTAGTGTCAGCATCAATCTTTTCATCGGTTACTTTGGCATAAATCTGAGTGGTATCCACCCGTGTATGTCCCAGCATCTTGCTGACCGTTTCCAATGGTACACCATGCGAGAGAGTAATCTCTGTAGCGTATGTATGTCTGGCCGCATGAAAGACGATTCTACGGTTGATACCGCATATTGCGGCAATCTTTTTTAGGGAAAGATTTACGTCTGAATTGCTGTACATAGGCAACAGCTTTCCATTGGGCTCTACATCACGATACTTATTAAGTATATGTAAGGGAACCTCAAGGAGCGGAACCTCATACTCGACCTTGGTCTTTTTACGGGAGGTCCGTATCCAGAGCGTGCCGTTTTCATCCGTTACCAAATCTTCTTTGGTCAACATACACATATCTCCATAAGATATTCCGGTGTAGCAGGAGAACAAGAATAAATCTCTGACGATGTAAAGTCTTGCATTATGCAATGGTGTTGTCATAATCAACTCTAATTCCTCTGCCGTGAGATACTTCTGTTCACGCTGTGGGCGTTCAGGCTCGTAACCCCAGAATGGATTGAAAGTAAGAATACCATCTGCTACGGCTTCATTGATAATGGTTCTAAAAGAGGTTGTAAGATGGACTATCGTACCAAGAGCCAAATGGCAGTCTGTTCGTAAGTGAAGATCATATTTCTCAATAAACGAACGATCCAATGCCGTAAAGGGAATATCGGTCAGTTTGTATTTCTCATTGAGGAATTTCTCTACATGCATATAGGCATACTTGTAAGCACGAAGAGAACCTGCGACGCGGTTCACACCTACACGCTTCTCGAAATTCTTGATGAAGGTGCGGAAATAACTCATCAAGGTCTGCTGCCCCGAAGCCATACCCAAAAGCAGGCACTTGACATCTTCGGCAGTTACTCCTTCTCGTATTGCCGATTGTTCTTGATAGATATGTAGAGCCGAGGCTCTGATCTCGTCTAACTGACGATTGATTTCGCGTGCTGCGACACTCTTACCCGTAGCACGACCTGAGTGCCACATCGTATGTGGTACCGACATTTTCACACTGAATGCCGCCTCGGAGTACTTGCCGACATTCAACCTTGCCATTACGGGGCAGTTCCCTTTGGCATCTGCTTCGCTCTTTTTGAGGTAGAACGACACCTTTACATCTGCCTGATTCATAACTCATTTCTTTGGTTGCAAAAATAAATTTTACAGAGTTAATGAACGGCATGTAGAATATAGCGGAACAAGGCAACAAGTACTTGACAATTAATCTCATTCCCGTATTTTTCTTCCAACGAGAAAAAATGATTACCTTTGTCAGTGCAATGATAGGAAAAACAAGCGTTCTTTGTGGCTGTTGTAGGGTATGTGCAAGAGATTAAAGATGCTGTTTCTACCAACTTTCCCTTCCATAAAAAGGCAACGGATAGGTAGCATTTCTTTCTCTAATACCCACCATATACGGCTCCTTCTGCCGAAATTAACAATATGGTGAGGTAATACAAAAATGGTATATGTACCAACCACTTATCAAATTTCACCCTCATCCTGCCATTTTTACGCAAGTTCTTCGTATCTTCGCGGGAGTTAACATAATGAAATATCATGGCAAAAACGAAAGAACAATTACTAAACATCTTGGATCAGTTCCAGTTGGACGAGAAAGTAGTTTCCGCTGAACCATTCGGAAACGGACACATTAATGATACATTGAAAGTGACCAACGAGAAAGGGGAGATCAAATACGTGCTACAGCGTATCAACCATTTAATCTTCACCAATGTGGATATGCTGCAAAATAACATCCATGTGGTTACCACTCATATCCGCAAGAAGCTGGAGGAAAAAGGTGAAACGGATATCGACCGTAAGGTATTAACCTTCTTGCCGACTAAAGACGGGAAAAAATATTATTTCGATGGAGATAGTTATTGGCGGGTATGCCTATTCATCCCTCGCAGCAAAAGCTATGAGGAAGTAACTCCTGAGCTTTCTTATGAGGCTGGCAAAGCGTTCGGTGATTTCCAGACCATGTTGTCCGATATACCCGAGGGTACGCTGGGCGAGACCATCCCGGATTTCCATAATATGGAGTTCCGCTTGCGACAATTCCATGAGGCTGTAGCCGCTAATCCGGCAGGCCGGTTGGAAGAGGTGAAAGATTTGGTAGAGGAGATCGAGAAACGTGCCGAAGCGATGTGCATCCAAGAACGCCTGTACCGTGAGGGCCAATTGAAGAAACGCACGAACCATTGCGATACAAAAGTTAACAATATGATGTTTGACGCTGATAGCGACAAGGTGCTTTGCGTGATCGACTTGGATACCGTAATGCCGGGCTTCGTTCTTTCCGATATCGGCGACTTTATCCGTACTGGAGCCAATACGGGTGCCGAGGACGATGAGAATCTGGATAACGTAAACGTTAATATGGAGATATTCAAAGCCTATACCCGTGGATATATGGAAAAAGCCAAGGCGTTCTTAACTCCTACCGAGATCAAATTGCTACCTTACGGTGGACGCTTATTGACTTATATGCAGACCGTTCGTTTCTTAACCGATTATATCAACGGCGATACCTATTACAAGATCCATAGCCCGAAACATAACTTAATCCGCACAAAAGCCCAATTCAAGCTACTTCAAAGCCTAGAAGCCCATGCGGAAGAGATGGATCAGTTCATGAATCAATGGTTATAATATAAAGTAACTGAGGAATATAAAAACGGGCGGGATGACTCATCGATTCATCCCACCCATTCTTTTTATTTCGTCCAATAATCCAACACCGTAACCGCCGATGCCTTCCCTCCTAACACCTTGCCAAACGCTTTATGCGCCGGATGTACCAAATAGGCGTCCCGATCCGCATCCGAATGAAAAGTCAAGAAAAAGCAATGAGTCAAGCCCTGTTGCAATCCCTCCGGACTACAATCTGTTCCCCACTCATATCCTTTGATCAAATCGATTTGAGAAGGCAACTTACTAAAGGCATCCTCAACCTCTTTCACCTGCGCCTCGGACACATCCGGCTTAAAACCGAACATAACGACATGGCGAAGAACTTTCTCCGGCTTTTGAGTATTCGAACAGCCTACCATAGATACCGAGAACGCAATAACCGCAAGGATAGATAATACAGATACTACTTTCTTCATGATATTCAAGATTAGATTTCTATTGCTTTGTTATACGTTGCAAAGATAGTATAAAATCCAGTACAACTTGTCCAAAACCTCCATATCCTTTAGCCCTTTCCATCCTTATCTTTAGACTTTTCCTCAAGAGACATCCATCATCTATCAACTGTTGGACGATCATGCAACGGCTGGTAGAAGATCATGCAACAGTTGGTGGACGATCATGCAACGGCTGTCGCATGATGAACACAAGCAGACAAAAGGGCTAACATCTGTAAGGATACAGCCTAAACCTACAAGGGAAAAACCTAATACTATAAAGGGATTATTTTCAAGCGAACCAAATCTTAAACCTCGTCAATCCATCCGGATAAGAGCGAAGAGAGAATCGGCAATCATGTTTTAACAGCACCTCACGGATAAAGATCAAGCCGATGCCCTGTCCGTTCGGCTTCGTAGAGAAGAACGGGCTGAATAGTTTCGTTTCCGTATCCTTGTCGATGCCCTTGCCCGTATCGGCGATCTCCAAGCAGGTGGGACGCACTGTCGTCCGGATATAGATCTTTCCATCCCGATCGATGGATTCGGCGGCATTCTTGATAATATTGACCAAGACTTGCTCGAATAAGGAATTATCCAAATTCACGACTGGAGATTCCTCGCTCAGATCCATGACAATCTCGATATTCCGGTTCTGGCAAACCGTCTCCATAAAGCGTTTGCAAGCGAACACCACTTGGTTCAATTCTTGCGGACGGCTTTGAGGTTCGGGTATACGCACCACATCAGCGAAATTGGTGATAAAATGGCTCATGCTATAACAACGTTCTATGGAGACCCGCAAAACCTCGCAGACATCCTCCATATCCTCCATCCCACTGAAAGTAGACTCCAGCGTATCCAAGGTAGAGGTGATACCCGCGGTCGTATTATTCACCTCATGAGAGATCATACGTATCACCTTCTCATACGCCTTCTTCTCGGCCTTGAACACCTCTTGGGTCAACGTCTCTATCAAATAAAACTGGTGGTGAAAGCCCCGGTCCACGAATGAAGAATGCGTACATTTATAAATATTAGCGTCGTTCAATCGGACGGTTTGCGCTTGATACATCGGAACCCGTACCAATTCTTCCGCCAAGGGAGAATCTAGTTGGAGAAAACGTTTTCCCACCATATCCTCCGAGCTTTGTGCGCCAAACAATTTACACGCAGCCGGGTTCATGGATAGAATCTCCTCATCCAAGTTCAAGATGATCACTCCCATCGGAGAGGCGTTGACCAGCAAGTCCAAGAAATGGTTTTGCTCCCGGAGGTGCAAACGCTCATTCTTCAACTGCTCCATCATCTTATTAAACACATCGACCACCCGGTCCGCCTCCGTTTGCCCAACCTTTCCCAAGCGGGAACTAAAGTCTTGCTCTTTCAACAACTCCATACCGTTACCGATGATATGCAAGGGCTTTATGATACGGCGATAAAAGACAAATAAATAGATGATCGTAAGCAAGACCAAGGCTTCTACCGCGAAAAACATCCGGATAGAAGACGTATAAAAGACATAATAAGTCACCACCGCCAATATAGTCAACAGCAGCGTCGTCAATATCCAGAATAGTCCTTTCAGCCTCATCCTTGCCTCTTCTTATTTATCGACCGGGATTCCGTATTTCTCTAATCTCCGGTACAAGGCGGCACGACTGATTCCCAGCGCCGTAGCGACATGCGATAAATTACCTCCATGCGCTTCCAAGGAGCGTAAGATGGTTTGCTTCTCCAACTCATCCAAGGTCAAGCCCTCCAAAGAAGACGGAATCGTTGATTTAGAGCCGGATGTATTCATGCAATGAACCTCGAAATCAGCGGCATCCAAAAGCGTCTTACCCGACACAAGGATCGTCCGCTCCACCAAGTTCTTCAACTCACGGATATTACCGAGAAAAGGAAGACGGCTTAAATAGGTCTGGGCATCCGATGAGAACTCCACCCTCGGTAGCCCATTGACCTCCGATTGCTTATCCGCGAAATACCGGGCCAGCAATGGGATATCCTCCCTTCGCTCACGCAAGGCGGGTAAATGCACCGTGATCAAATTGATCCGGTAAAAAAGATCCTCACGGAACGTACGGTCCGCCACCATCGATCGTAAATCCCGGTTCGTAGCGCTTACGACCCGTATATCCACCTTCCGGGGGCGGCTATCCCCCAAGACCTCAAAGGTCTGGTCTTGCAATACCCGAAGTAGCTTTACTTGGCAAGACAGTTCTAAATCGCCGATCTCATCCAAGAAGATCGTACCTTTGTTCGCCATCTCGAAACGTCCTACCCGATCCATGTATGCGTCCGTAAAAGCCCCCTTCTTATGTCCGAACATCTCGCTTTCAAAAAGACTCTGGGATAGTCCGCCTAGGTTTACCTTTACGAAAGCCTCTTTCGACCGGGGGCTATTCGCATGGATCGCTTCCGCTATCAGCTCTTTACCCGTACCGCTCTCGCCGGTAATCAAAACAGAGGCATTTGTCGGGGCGATACGCGAGACCGTCCCCAATATATCCATCAAAGCGGCACTTTGCCCCACGATCTTATCAAAATGAAATTTATGGTCGGCATCCGAACGGTTCAAGGGAGCGTTTGTCTCTTTCTTCTGCTCGCTCAATTCCAAGGCGGTCCGGATCGATTTCAATAATACCAAGTTATTCCAAGGCTTCGTGATAAAATCGAAGGCTCCGGCTTGCATTCCCTGCACTGCCAAAGAGATCGATCCCCAAGCGGTCATCAAGATCACAGGTACATCGGGACGAAAGATCTTCACCTGTCTCAATAATTGAATCCCCTCCTCGCCCGTGGTAGTCAGCGTGAAGTTCATATCCATCAAGATCAGCTCCGGCGCCGTGGCACGGACCACCTCCAAGGCCTCCTTCGGCCCCGGAACCGCCTCCGACCGGAAACCCGCACGTTTTAGCAGGAATGTAAGCGAGGAACGAACAGCCGCGTCATCATCTATTATCAGTATCATATAATCAATTTATCGTTTCACGATTTCCTCGAAATCGGCATCTAATGTACGATTATTCAAGAAATCATACAATGTTATACTACGGATGTTATAAAAATAGCGCCAATAATAATACAGTTCTTGGATATGCTTTTGCTTCGCATCATCCTTCGAACTCTGGGCGTCATTCAAGTCTAGGATATCGATCTTTCCGATCATGAAAGTCTCGATCGAGGTCTTGTAACGCTTTTCCGCCAACGTGTCCACCTCGGCGGCTATCTCCAATTGAGCGGCTTGATTATTGAAATTCTCCACCAAGAGGAAGATATCTTGATTAAAATCCATTTGCTCCTGACGGATCTTGGAAAGTACGACATCCCGATTCGATTCGGCTACTTTTACCTTTCCCTTCCGTTTTCCCCAGTCCAAGATAGGAATAGAAAGCCCGACCTCTACGATCTGGTTATCTTTCAACGGGTTGTAAGCTCCTCGCATGGACATATCCTTACCGGTATAACCCACGGAGGCAAACAGGTTAATACTTCGACGGTTTCCCTTGGCGGTCGCCACATCATAATCCGCTTCCAACTGGCGGCGCATGATATTCTTTGAGAATGAGTTATTTTCTTGAGCCTTCTCCAATACCGCCTGATAATCCATACGGACCCCTTCTATCGCCTCGGGAAGAACAGGCTCGATCACGTCTTGCTCGCTCATCCCTAAAAAGGAACGGAGCTTGAACATCATCGCGTTATAATTGGATTGAGCCTCGGTTAGCTTACCTTTCGCTTGCAAGGCCGACTGTTTCAAACGCATCAACTCGCTCTCCGAGATATGCCCGATCTTACGCTTCGCTACCGCTATGTCATAGAGTTTATTGGCGTTCAACAAGTTCTGATTACAGATATCCAGATTATCTTCCGCCAACAGTAAGTTGAAGTAATTCGTGATGGTAGCGATCGTTACATTCTCCACGTTCTCCATATAAGCGGCCTTAGCCTCTTGGTAACGAACAGGCTCGATACGACGTTTCCATTTTTGGTCATTCACGCCGAAGATCGGTTGCGTCAATGTCAAACTAACAGGTACGCTCATAAACTCGTTGTAAGCGCCACTACCTAGCTGACGGGTAAAATCCAAAGAGGTATTCAAGGCGATCTTACCTCCGGTCAAGGCTATGTTCTGGGCGATAGAGATCTCTCCATTTAAGCCTAAGGCATTGTTTTGCACATAGGTATAAGAACCATCCGATTGCTGGTACTTCGAGTATTGCTTGCTATATGAAGGCAGAGTCCCCGTAAATATCACTTCCGGCAACTGATCCGCCCGATGCGTACGGAATTCCCAATAGGCCGTTCGCAACTCATTGAGCGCCACGGCAGCGTCTACGGATTGAAGCTGTGCGATCTGGATCGCTTGCCGCAGGGTTATTCGAACTTTATTCGTATTGTCTTGGGCACATACTCCCGAAATCCCCGCCCACAGACAACACATCGCTATATAGATCCTTCTCATCTTAGTATAAGTTTTTTTATCCTGCCTAAAGCAAAAGGCATGCCAAAAACATATACTATTGATAATCCGACAAATAGAAATATTTAAAGTGTTCGATAATGAACAGTGTGTCCGTTTTTGGATACTTATCTTTGAATGAGTTGATTATTGACGATCGATTTATAGACCTCTTCCCGTAAAGGGCGCGACACCGGTATTTTATGCTCCCCAATGATTAATAGATTTCCTTCTATCGCTTGTACATAAGAAAGATTCACGATGAAAGAGCGGTGCACTTGCATAAAAATTTGTGCCGGCAACGTTTCCAATATACTCTTCAACCGGAGATGAACGATCTCTTTGGAAGTGAGGGTATGGATAACAATATAGTTCTCCATGCCCTCTATAAATTGAATCTCCTTTAAATAAAGCCTTTTAAGTTGCTTCTCCGTCTTGACAAAGATATAAGCAGGCTCCTCGCTTTTCGATGTAGATTCCATCAACGCATGTGCTTTATTGACCGATTTCAGGAAACGGGAAAAAGAGATTGGTTTCAATAAATAGTCCACCACGTCAAACTCATATCCTCTCAACGCATACCGCTCGTATGCCGAGGTGATAATTACCTTAGGAGCGTTCTGAGCACTCTCCAAAAAGTCCAGTCCAGACATATCCGGCATCTCTATATCCAGAAAAAGCAAATCCGCTTGAACCGAATTCAGCATATTATTGAGTTGTATAGCGTCCTCACATTCTCCGACGATGGTCAGAAAATCAATTTTACCGATGTGTCGCCGAAGTCCTTTTCTGGCGATTGGCTCATCATCCGTTATGATACACTTTATTTCCATATTATTCTGATAAATCAATACATAACTCAACCCTAAAACGGGTATTGTCTTTTTTTATACGTAGCTCATGTTTATCCGGGTACAATAGCTCCAATCGTTTTCTCAGATTGTCGATCCCAATGCCTTTCCCCTTTCTTTGTTCCAAGGAGTCCGGATTGAAAGTATTGCTTACTCCAAAGCAGACCTTTGATCTCTCTTTCCGCATAGATACTTGTATCCAATACGCTTCGCCCACATATTTAAACGCATTCTCCAATAATGGAAGGAAAAGCAACGGATGTATTTTTTGTCCGGTCAATTCCGGGTCAAAGGACTCCTCGAACTGTAAGCGTTTCGTCATACGAAGTCGCTGGAATTGAATATATGTTCGCAAATAATCAATCTCCTCTTCGATCGTCACTTTCGTATTTATATCATATAATTGATAACGGAGTAAGTCCGAAAGTAACTCTACAGCCTCAATCGCTTCCTCATTTTCCTCATCAATCAAGAAATAGATCGTATTCAAGGCATTAAACAGGAAATGGGGATGGTATTGCATCTTCAGCAACTTTAATTGGGTTTCCAATTGATCTACTTTCATTTTCTCCAATTGGACGATTTTCTCCGAATAGCGTTTGGCTAATATATTATTACGGATCAAGAAATAGTATAGGAGAAAGATCGGCACAGCTACCGCATTGATCATTAACGCCTCTCCCCACCGATAGGTCGTTCCATTTATAGAATAGATCACGATATACAAGCCGATATTGAGCACGACTAAATTAAACAAGACCACCCACAGATATTCCCGGAACACCGGACGGGACCTCCGCTCTTTATTCCTATCTAAAAAAGTATTAACCAAGTAATTAAAAAACAAATAAGATAAGCTAACGCCGATCAATATAATAGCAAGGGCCTTGATACGCCCGATCCACGCATCCACTCCCAGTTCCCACATGCGAACACCATAAGCGACATCCGTAACAATCCACAGGCAACAGATCGCCAATATCGCCATTAGCAACGGACTTAGAAAGTTATATTTTATCTTCATATCTGATTTCAAGCCATAAATTTATTCTTTTACTTTGATCTATGCTCGTATCACGGGCACTTTTTTAATCAACGAAGTTATCGTTCCAGATAAAAACCAACAAGTAATCTTGACGAATTGCGGAATATGAAAGGTGAATATCCTGTTTGTTCGTCAGGATATGCGATAAAGGCAAAAAATACCTATATTTGCTCTCCTCAATAAGAGATGCTATAAAAATGAAGAATGACGGTTTCACATTTCGAAAGAGAGCCAGAAGCTTTAAATTCGCTTTCAACGGAATCAAGCTATTGATCACGAAGGAGCATAACGCTTGGATCCATTGTTTCGCGGCAGTTTGTGTACTTATAGCCGGGGTGGTATTCGGACTTTCCCGCATGGAATGGATCGCAGTAACGATCGTGATCGGAGCGGTATTAGCTGCCGAGGCGGTCAATTCATCCATCGAGGCCCTAGCAGATTTGGTCTCCCCTGAGTATAATGAGGCTATCAAGCGAACGAAAGACTTGGCGGCGGGAGCTGTATTATTGATGGCGATAGCGGCAGCGATCGTCGGGTTTATCATTTTTATACCTAAAATAGCAACTATATTTTAAATCTATGAGACATATCCTTTTCGCAATTACAATGCTCATGCTGTGCCTGTCCGTTAACGGACAAGAATTGAAGGTGACCGGTAGCCGGAAAGCCATACGGACCTCGGGAGACGTATTGGTGTTTATCACTCCGGTGGCGAGTTTGGCGACAGTATTGGCAACCCAAGATTGGCAAGGGCTGAAACAAGGCGTATTCACCGGGGTTACGACATTGGGCGTAACCTATGCGCTGAAATACCTAGTGAAGAAAGAGCGGCCCGACTTCAGCGATAATCATTCGTTCCCATCCATGCATACCTCCGTATCCTTCGCGGGAGCCGCTTTTATCCAAAGGCGTTATGGATGGAAATGGGGTATTCCGGCTTATGCGGTATCTACCTACGTGGGTTGGAGCCGGGTCTATGGGAAGAAGCATGATTGGTGGGACGTGGCGGCGGGAGCCGTTGCCAATAGTGGGGGTGGGGGGGGGGCGCTGTTATCGGCGCCGGTAGCGCCTATATCTTTACCCGCCCGTTCGCAAAGAAACATAACCTGTCTATCAGCCCGGTAGCGGGAGACGGGCATTATGGGGTATATGCGTCAATGACGTTTTAACTCGCAGATTTTTGCCAAGCACGAAAACAGCCCGGCCATGTATCACTACAAGACCGGGCTTTCAATTGTGTGTATGTGTGAAATATGTAAGTTAACTCTTATTCATAATGCAACGCCTCCGCTGGCTCCAAGCGGGCTGTCGAGCGGGCGGGATACCATACGCCACAGATGATCATGAGGACGATCAAGACAAACGTAATCCCTCCGCAAATCGCGAAGCGCAGCCACGTGAACGGAAGCTGATAGGTATCTATCAAATCCATATGGGCGATGTTGAAGCTGATGACTAAGGACGGGATAAACGCCAAGACCAGCAATAGGACACCCTCTCCCACCATGATCGAGTTCAACTGACGGCGGGTAGAGCCTAAGGCCATCCTAAGCCCCATCTCGCCTTTGCGATATTCCGTACGGAACCAGAAGGTACCGATGATGCCGAGGAATATATTCGCCAATAGGAAGCAGGCTACCGCCACACGGGTTTTCACCTCGTTCTCTACGCCGATCGAACGGATATAACCGTCGCGAATATATGACAAGGGCTGTACGTCTAGCAGATAGAGGTTGCCTAGCCGAAGCTGTTCGGCCATATCCTTGCGGAAGCGTGCGGGGAAATCATTGCCGTCCACATCGGGACGCATACGTACACAGACTTGTAACTGGGAGATTTCGCCATCATAATATCCCTTCTCTATCTTACTCAGCCGTAAAGGCATATAAAAAGAAAAACCAGCCTTGGTGTATTCATGCCGGCGAATCGGATCGCAGATCCCTTTGATCACTTGCTTCATAGCTTCTTTCACTTCTCCCCGATAAGCCGTATGACCTATCAGAGAGATCCCGGGATACTCATCCGCCAGATTCTTACTGATCACGATGGCATCGGTTTCCTTCAAGGCGTTTTTCAAAGAGGTTGCGTGCCTGTCATTTCCCGAGATACGGAACACCTCGAAAAACTCCGGGGTGACCCATGACCAAAGGCTATATTTCTGAACCGTATCCGGATCAATCGTCAAACCGAGACTACGCTCACCTCGTGAATAAGGCATTCCCCCATCGGTCACGCAAACCGCCTCCACGCCGGGATAGGTCCGGATACGGTCCAGTATGGTCAAGAGATTCGCCCCGTCCGTACGCTCCTGCTTTTCCTTCGGGATATAATCCGGGCTTTTCTCGGAAAGGTCGCTAATGACGATCTGGTACGTATGCCGGATGTCATAGCCCATCGGGGATATGTAAGTCACCCCCATCACGTATAAATAGTCAACCAAAAACCACAGGAAGACGGAGACCAGCAACAACTCCATCCAAAGCCAAGCGTTCTGCTTGCGCTGATTCCATATCAATCGTAATAAATGTAGTATCATCTTATTCAATTATTAGAGTTACACAAGCGAGATCAACCGTTAAGGGCATAGACTATATTCATCCGGGAGACCCGCCAAGCGGGGATGCCGGCACTTAGCAAATTCAGCAACATACAAGCCAAGAAAGCGAGGAGGAAGATGGCCGGATTGAACATCATCTCCGTATTGACGAACGCCCGGCTGATACCCGACGAGACAGTCCCCGTATCCAGCAACCAATCCGACAGGAACAGTATCGACACATAGGATAAGATCAATCCCAACACCCCCCCTAACAAGGTCTGCAAGAAGTTCTCGCAGAGTACCTGCCACAACAACTCGGTATTACTCGCCCCAAATGCCTTGCGTACGCCGATCTCCACCATGCGTTTCCGCATCCGGCTTTGCGTCAGTCCACTCATGTTGATGGCCGGGATCAAGAGGAGAACCATAATGATTAAGGCGTATTTCAGCACGAGGCCGTTCGCGTCGGGATCAGAGAAGCAGTCCTTGCGGATCATGTCGACAAACCGGGTATCGGGAGCTCCCCCCAATTTAAGGATATGGGTGCTCTGTCCCTTATTCAAGCGGCTCACGTTGGCATCCACCTCCACATGGATAGCGGGAAAATCGGCGGATGATTTGGCTAGGATATAGCAACGGAAACCGCCGATCAGCCGGTCGCTGCCATTATCATATAAGGTATTGTCGGTCGTATAAGGTAACCAGATATCTCCATAGGCGGATTCGGCCAGCGGGGATACGTCGCGTACGACGGCTCGGATGGTATACGATACGTAGCTGATCTCGATCGGACGCCCCACGACCTCGACGGTACCGTACAAGCGTCGGGCGACGGACTCGCTTACCACGGCGCTCATGATACCACTCCGAACCTCCTCCTCCGCATAAGGTTTCCCCGTCAGAAAGCTGAATTGGAACACCTTCCAAAAGGAGGCATCGGTAAACGTCACATCGCATTTGAACTCTACCGTATGGTCCGCCACGGCCGCTAGCCGTTGGGCATCATGGTAGGCCAAAGCCACCGACTCGGCGGAACGCAGGGGGTAAAAGCATTCCTTTATCACACGGGAAGAGAGCAACCAACCATCGTTATAAGACTCGTTCTCTATGTAAGAGGCACGGCCATGGGTGACGTACAATGTCCGGTCCCTGTTATTCTCGGGTGTATAGTTGGCGGTACGCATCTGCCATACGATCACGATCACCATGATCATGCAAATCGCCAAGGCCGTACCGAAGATAGAGACTCCGGTCAAGAGCTTATTCTCTTTCAATAAGGCCCATGCTTGTTTCAAATAGATCTTGTACATATTTATTCAATTTAATTATACTATCAGTCGGTGGGAGACGGGGCACGCCCCGTCTCTACAACCGGGCATTATCTGTTATCCGTCATACCGCAGCGCCTCGGCCGGCTCCATCTCGGCGGCCTTGCTGGCGGGAAGCCAGACAGCGAGCAGGATGACGATAGCCAGCAGTATCCATGTCAAGATATTCACCAGCAAGAAACGGAGCGGCAGGATCACCGGCCAGTAATGCTCCGGCAAGGTCCCTTTGGGGATGTCCAAGAAGCCGACCATCACGAATTGAGCCTCTATCAACAAGGCGAGCGGGGTAGCCATGAGTAACAGACATATGCCCTCACGAGCCATCTGGCTACGTATCTCTTCGCGGGGCGAACCGATCGCCATGCGCAACCCGATCTCTCCCCGGCGCATCCGCACCCGGTACCAGAACGTACCCATCACGCAAAGCAGGATATTCAAGCCCAAGAAGGCCATCAACGCCATACGGACCCGGTAATCGTAGGTAACGCCAAAGGAATAATCGGTATCGGCCTTGATCCGGTCATAGGAGGTTAGGCGTTTCAGGTAGAAGTTCCCCACCCGAAGCTCACGGCTCATCTTCTCCCGGAACGTATCGGCGAAACGAGGGCCTGCCACGGCAGGATCGATCCGTATGAAATAATTCATCTCGGGGATCTCCTCCACCGAGGGACGGATCGCCAAGAAGGCGGCACCTTGGGGTAGGCTATTGTCAAAACGCTTGATATCCTCTAATACGCCCTTTACGATATAAGTCGGGCCCTCCTCGTCGAAAGGGTCTTTTACCTCACGCCCAACGGCGGATGCCTCTCCAAATACCTTTCGCTCCACCATCCGGGTGGTTACTATAGCGCGGGGGTCTCCCCAATCAAAATCGGATGTAGATACCGGACGGCCGTCTTTGGCGTACGAATGGTTGAAGACCGACAGGAAATCCGTGGTAGGATCTATCTCATACCTCATGACCGCTTCCCGCTTACTCGTATCGGCCGCGTTCGCTAAACCGATACCGTAATAACAGCCCGTATAAGGCGTGGAGTAACAGCCCGAGGCCGCGCCCATCGCCTGCACTCCCGGATAATCACGCAAGCGGTCTTTTATCCGCTCATAATTTCCCAGCATGGCGATCGAGTCGCTCTCGGCGGCTCGATAGTCGGGGGAGGTTTCCGGCAAGAGGCCCATTTCTACCTGCCAGACATTCGCGTAGCCACGTCCGGAGGGGAGGCTACGGTTATAGATCTCCACGAAGAAGTAATCCACCATGTACCACGCTAGGCAAAAGGCGAGCAGCAACTCCACGCACACCCACACGTTGCTACGCCAGCGGTTCATCAATTGTATCCAAGTTATTTTCCACATATCTTTCTTCCCTCCATTTAAGCGTTCAACGAATCAACGATAGGTCGCCTTGACGCACGCCAAGCGGGCCACAACGCCGACATCAGGTTTAACAGGAAACATACGCACAAGGCGATCAAGAAGACCCACGGGTTGAACAGCATTCCCATGGAGAGCGATACGTCCACGCCATCCGGGGCGGCCTCCGAAAACCCCTTGCCGATCTTGAAGACCCACGAACTGGCGAACGTCACCAACAGGAAGGAGAACAGCAGTCCCACCAAGCCGCCCAGCAGCGTATACAGGAAGTTCTCTATCAAGACCTGTCCGATCAACGATCCCTTGGGCGCCCCGAAAGCACGCCGCACGCCCAGCTCGCCCAGACGCCGTTCCATGCGGGAATCGGCCATGCCCGAGAGGCTGACGGCGGGGACGAGCAGCAGGAGCAGGAAAATCACCCCATAACGGCTCAAGTCTCCCACGATATCCGGCTCCACGTTCGACCAATACCGGAAGATACTCTCCCAATGGCGATCCGGCTGTCCAAGAAGGGAGAACTCACGTTTGCCATCCACGTCCAACGATTGGTTGAAGCGACGCACGTTATCCGCCACCGCCTCCCGCACCCGGCCGATGTCCGCCTTGTCCTTCACGAGCATATAGACCCTCAAGAGCCCCAGCCCGGGCATATGCGCCTCCGAGTATCGGACCCGCTCCTCGAAGTCGGGCGCTTGGGTGTACGGGTACCAGACCTGCGAGAAAACCCGATCCATCAGGAAAGATACGTCGTCCACCACGCCCACCACACGAAATGAGGTAAAGTCGAGGCTCAAGGTCTGCCCCACGGCACTACCTTCTCCATAAAGCCGCTTGGCCAGTGAGCGGGCGATTACCGCCACGGGCATGCCCGACCGGAAATCGGCCTCGGTGAAAGGCTTACCCTCCAAGAAACGGAAGGAGAATACTTTCCAGAACCCATCGTTTACCCCCATCTTCATGACCGGTACCTGCACGGGACTGCCCACCGGCTGCACGAAAGCGGAAGTGGCATCATCGCAACATAGCGCCAACGCCTCCAAGCCGGGCACCCCCGCGAGGCACTCTTCCACAAAGCGGGGCGAAACCGGGCCACTGCTCGTGCCCCCTTTCTCATTCTTCAGCGCAGCGCTCTTCACGGTCAGCAACCGGTCCCGGTCCATCTCCGGATAAATAGAGGCCATTTTCACGTAAAACACGATGGACAACACCATCACCAGCGAGATCGCCAATCCCGTCCCCACGATATAGACCGAGCTGAACAGCCGTTCTTGCCGGATCAAGGCCCATGCTTGTTTTAAGTAGATCTTGTACATATTCATTCGATTTAAATATTCTATCAGTCGGTGGGAGACGGGGCATGCCTCGTCTCTACAACCGGGTATTACCTGTTTTCTATTATCCGTCATACCGTAACGCGTCAGCCGGTTCCTGCCGGGCCGCCTTACGGGCCGGGTACCAGATAGCCAAGAAGACGATGAGCGCCAAGACACCCCCTGTCAGCAGGCTAATGGCCGTGAAGCGGATCACGCCGCAGGGCACGATATCGGCCACCGCCAGATTCAGGCAGATCAGCAAGCCCGGCACGGAAGCGATCGCCAGCAGCAACAAGCCCTCGCCGATCATCAGCCCCTCTATACCCTTGCGGGTGGAGCCCATCGCCATACGTAGCCCCAACTCCGAACGGCGACGGCTCACGTGAAACCAGAACGTACCGATCACCGCCAGAAACACGTTCACCAAGAAGAACAATCCCATGACCGATACCAGCCGATGGGCGCTCGTCCGCTCCGAGTTCTCGAGGTAAAAGGCCTGTATCCCTTTGTAGTCCCTCACTTCCGATACCCAGTAATTACCCACCATCAAGGATCTACTCATTTCCTTCCGGAACTTGGCGGCGTAGTTGGAGGTAGAAACCTCCGGACGGATGCGGAACGTGATCTGTACCCGCGTGAGTCCCTTCTCGTCCAACTGGCCCTTGCCAGACATCCCCCGCAAGTCCAGTGGAGAGAAGACACTATGCTGATTCCGGGAATCGTACTCGGAGTTTCGCACCGGCTCCGTAACCGCTATCACGTGACAGGGCACGGTATCGTTGTAATTATAGATCTCGGCCCCGATCACGTCGGTATGGCCGTATAGCTTGCTCGCCAGATCGGCGGAGAGGATCATCTCCCGCCCCTCCCGAAGCCCCGACAGGGTCTGCCCCAGTCTCTCCGGGCTTTCTCCCGTAGCGGAGCGGATGCCGAACACCCGGAAATACCCCGGCGAGACGATCATTGCCCGCACCCGCTGGTTGATCGAGTCTTTCAAGACTCTGCTGCCGATGTTCGAGTCGGTATAAGGCAGCGAATAGTACGAGAGCCCTACCTCCTCCACGTCGGGATGCCGCTCGATACGCTCCACGATACGCTCGATGTTCCGCACCGGCTCCTCGCTTCCCTCCTCGTAGGCGATGAACGAGGGACTGTCGGACGGCCGTATGGCGAGCGTCACGTTGTACACGTGATCCAGCTTGAAGCCCACCGGCATCCGCGTCAGCATCCCTTGCGCCACGAAGTAGTACATCATGAACCACAGGATCACGAATACGACCAGCAGTTCCACCAGTATCCAGCAGCTTCCTCCCAAACGGGACCTTATCAACTTTAATAGATGTATTACCATAGCCGTATCCTATTTATCGTTCAACGCATCCGTTATACTCACCCGCACGGTACGCCAAGCGGGTATCATCGAAGAGAGCAGGTTCAGCGCCACGCAGACAGCGAACGCATAGGCGAACACCTCCATATTCAGCAGCATCCCCGGCGAGAGGAAGATATCGTTACCCGCCCCGGAGCCCATGCGATACAAACCGGGGGAAAGAAGGATGCCCCGGAATACGAACACCAGCACGTACGAGAACAGCAGTCCCGCCATGCCCCCGGGCAACATCAGCAGCATATTCTCCCAGAAGACCTGCCCCATCAACGTCTTCCGCGACGCCCCGAAGGCCTTGCGTACGCCTAGCTCAGACACCCGGTCTTGCATCCTCGAGGCGTTCAGGCCCGAGAGGTTCAGCGCCGGGACTAGCAGGAAGAGGAAGAGGGCGACGCCCAAGACGATATACGTCTCCGGCCCGAACAACCGCGACAATAACTGGTCGCCGAACGAGCAGGGCGGCTCCACTCTCACCTGTCCCTCCCGCAAGCCGCTGTTGTAGCGTCTTACTCCCTTCTCCAACTCGGCGGAGAGGGCCGGAAGGTCCGAGGCGTCACGCAGCAGGCAGTTGGCGAGCAGCAGTCCCACCGAGCCTTCCCGCTCCTCCAAGGCGGTATCCATGATACTTGCCATCGAGGTGTAGGGTACCCACGCCTCGGCGTAAACGTCGGAAGCGACAGCGGATATATCCTCCACCACGCCGCTAATCGTATATTCTATATCGTTGATCAAGACGGTCTGACCGGCTACCTCGGTACGCCCGAGCAGGCGGCGTGCCAAGGAACGGTCAAGCACCACACGGGGCATCCCGGAAAGGAACTCGGCACTGGCGAACGGCTTCCCGTCCAAGAAGCTGAAACGGTAGACTTGCCAAAACGCGTCGTCGCATCCCATCAATTGTACTTTCGGCGACTCGTCGCTACCCGGCGCTTGGATGAAGATGTCCCCCACCTCGTAAGGCATGATGGCGGCGTTGGTGGTGACCGCCACTTTCTCAGGTGTCTCGAGGCCGTAGAGGACCTCCTTCACGAACCGGGGTCCGCAACCGCTGTTCAACGAGCCTTTGCCCCCGTTGAACTCATACGATACGTTCAATACGTAGCCCATCCGGTCCCTGCTCACCTCCGGGGCGATATTCGCCGTCCGGATATGATAGACCACCGCTATGGCCATCACCATCGAGATCGCCAAGCCCGTACCGATGATATAAACGGCGGTGAAGAAGCGATTCTGCCCCATCAAGGCCCAAGCTTGTTTAAGGTATACCTTGTACATCGTTCATTATTTGTTAGTTCGTTTTATGGGTATCTGCCGCCTGCTTTCCGTAATTATTATACGCTTGGCATGTATTTCCAAATACTATTCATGTTATCTTTCTTATCTTTGCCACTCAATCATTCATTAAACCACGAGATCATGGATGAAGAAATACCTAAGTCGGAGCTGCCCAAGCCGTTTCGCAAGCTGAGCATCCGCGTCAACAAGAGCCACCTGCCCGGTAACGCAAGCTATAAGGGAAGCGTCGTATGGCAACGTACGCTCAGCATCGATGACATCGCCGCCCGTGTCGTAGACAAACGGAGCGAGTTCCGCAAGGAGACGCTCGTCAACAGCGGGCAGCGGCTCTGCTTCGTCCCCGGCTTCGCTTTCGGGGCAGGCGAGTGGGAAGCCATCGTCTGCACCCAGTTCACCCCTACTTATCACCTTTATAAAGAGCCCCGGTATGGTACGCTTACCTTCACCGTGATGTGAGGTATCGAGACACCACGGGTGATACCTTGCCTCATACGTTTGAGGTATCGTACCTCATAGCTATGAGGCAAGGTGCCACCAGTAGTGCCTCACACATGGAGATCCTCCGTATACGGCTCCCTTACTGCACCTGCCTTCCGTCGAAGAAGCGCACGGTGCGGCTGGTTTGCTTGGCCTGCGCCTCGTTGTGGGTTACCATTACGATGGTGCGGCCGTCCTCCTTGTTGAGTTGGTGAAGCAGGTCCATGACCTCGATACCCATCTTGGAGTCCAAGTTACCGGTCGGCTCATCGGCGAGGATGATGTCGGGGTTACCTACGATCGCGCGGGCGATGGCCACGCGCTGGCACTGGCCGCCGGAGAGCTGCGTCGGGAAATGGCGCATACGGTGGCTGAGGCCGACCTTCTCCAGCACGGCCTCGGCCAGCTTGCGGCGCTCCGAGGAAGAGACCTTGCGATAGAGCAAGGGAAGCTCCACGTTGTCCAGCACGTTCAGGGAATTGATCAAGTGGAAGCTCTGGAAGACGAAACCTAGTTGCTTGTTACGGAAAGCGGCCAACTCCTTGTCGCTCATGCCCACCGTGTTCACGCCGTTGATCTCGACCGTGCCGGAGGTAGGCAAGTCCAGCAGGCCCATGATATTCAACAAGGTGGACTTCCCGCATCCGGAGGGTCCCATGATGCTGAGAAACTCGCCTTGCTGTACCTCTAGGTTCACGTTTTCCAACGCGACTGTCTCTATCTCTTTCGTACGGTAAATCTTCTGTAAATTCGTTAGTTTGATCATGACTGTAATATTTTAATTGTTATTGTTTGACTCTTGTTATTGTTAAACTCTTGCTATCGCTAGGCTTTGCCACCTAAAAGCAAATTACGTGCCAGAAACGTATCTCATTGATTCCATGACATCTCCATAAAAAAGTACTGTCCGTTATCGAACAGTCGATTCATTTCCGAACAGTCGGTTCGTTTCCGGACACGGATGGCCCGTGCCATCCGTGCCGTCCGTGTCCGATCATTCCTGCCGCAAGGCGTCCGCCGGATGCATCCGCATGGCCCGGTAAGACGGGAAACTGATTCCTACGACAATCATCGCAGCCATCACCGCATACGAGAACACGAAGCCGAACAACAGGCGTGAGGCCATGTCGGGCGGTATCTCCGAGCTTTGCGTCACCTCCATATACAGCAGGTTGGCGAAGATAGCGGCGGAGGGGATGAAAGCGATGGTGAGTAGCGCCAAGCCCTCCTTCACCAATTGCCAGAATATGCCCTTGCGGGTGGCTCCCATCGCCATGCGGAGGCCGATCTCGGCGCTCCTTTGTTGCGTGCGGTACCAGAAGGTTCCCACCACGCCGAGCAGGACATTCAGCAGGAAGAAGGCGATGCCCGCCACGTAAAGGCGGACTTGATCCAACCAACGCTCAAGGAACTGGTCCCGGTAATGGGACATCGGGAAAACATCCTTCAAATAGATATTACCCACGCGCAATTGCTGCTCCATCTCCTTCCGGAAATCGACGGCGAAAGCGGCGCCGTCCGCACCGGGCTTCACCCGGATGAAGGTGTTCAAGCCCTCTCCGACCCAATCGCCCTCCTCGGCCACCTTGTTCTCGTCCACCAGCTTATAGTAAGCGTAATCATAGCCGGTGAACTCGCAGTAACGTTGTTTCTCGCAGACACCACCGATACGGTAGGCCACGCTATCACGAGAGCCTTGGTCGGTGATATAGATCTCTTGGCGCACGGCCGCCGCAGGATCGCCGAAGAAGCTGTCGGCGACCGTACCCGTCACCACCACTTGGTTGTCACGCAGGGCGTCCACCAACTCCGAGGGGGACCCGCCTTGTGCCGTCTTTACGTCGAACACCTCGAAATAGGTGGGCGATACGTAACGCACGAAGCCATTACGGATCAACGAGTCCTTCCGGAACGTGGCGTATTGGTTCGATCCCCGGTAATGGAAATGCACGCCGGTGGTGAAACAGATTGATTCCACGGAGGGGTTCCGGCGGATGCGATCCATCAAGGTCAGATAATCCCCGCCTCCCCGCTCGCTATGCACGGAGGTCGTGTCATAGTCGGGGCTTTCCTCCGGGATCACGCCGAAGCTCACGTGATACGTATGTTCGATATTGAAACCTAATGATTGCGAGTAGAGCTTATACATCACGAACAAGGCGTCCGCCGCGTACCAAAGGAAGATAGAGACCACGAGCATTTCTAACCAGATAAACAAGTTCCCCTTGCGCTCGTTCCAGAGTTGTTTTAGAATCATCTTATACATAGCGTCAACCATTTATAGAGTCCGTAATATTCAATCTTGACATTCGCCAAGCCGGGAGGCCGGCGGAAAACAGGTTCAGCACGAGGCAGAACAGGAAGGCGGCGATAAAGACCGCCCCGTTAAACATCCCGGTGGAAAGCCCCGTCTTCCCCAGCGAGGTGGCCAACAACCAGTCCCTCAGCAACAACATGGCGCCGTACGACATCGCCAATCCCAGCAGTCCGCCGAGCAGGGTCAAGACCATGTTCTCGGACAGCACTTGCCAGAGGATGGTGCCTTGCGTGGCCCCGAAAGCCCGACGTACGCCAAGCTCGGCCATCCGGCGGCGCATCCTCGACAGGGTGATGCCCGATAGGTTCAAGGCCGGAACCAGCAGGAGGATGAAAAGGATGATGCCGTAACGGACGTAGAGGTAGAAGAGGTTCGCCCCGAACTCGCTACCGCCGCCGATCCATTCCTCGATCTGGGTGGAGGGCTGGTGAAGGATATCGGCCTTGACATCCCGGGTCTTGGCGTTGAACTCCTCGACCTTCCGCAACGCCTCGGTCCTCAACTCCTCCCTCGTGACACCCGGTTTCAGCAGGACGCAACAGCTATACGAGCCGTTGATGCCCTCTTGGTATCCCCCGTCGTCCTGCACCGTGTAAGGGATCCAGACCTCCGCCCACGCTTTCGAAGCGAACCGGGATACGTCCTTCACGACCCCGCAGATATTGTAGACGATGAAATCGAGCTTCATCTCCCGCCCTACGACTTGGTCCGTGCCGAAAAGGGCCAAGGCCACGCTCTCGCTGATCACGGCGTTGCGGATACCGCTCGTGAAAGCCGCCGGGCTGAAGGGGCCTCCTTGCAGGAAATCGAACTGGAAGATCTTCCAGAAGGCGGTATCCGTATAAGAGATGTAACTCGTCCGGTTCTTAAGCCCGTCCATGGACGAGGCGGTCAACGGCCTGTAGCGATCCATATTGATGGCGGTAACAGCCTCCGCCCCTTTCAGCGGATAGCAGCATTCCTTCACCAAGGGCAGTCCCAGCGACGAGTAGGAGATGCGCCGGTTATCATCCTTGCCATTGCTCATGACGGTCGTTATGTAGCAGGTGCGGCCACGGTTTACCTCCGGCTTGAAACTCGCCGTATTCACGACATACAGGATGACGATCACCATGATCATGCAAATGGCCAAGGCGGTACCGAGTATCGAGATCACGCTCAACAGCTTGTTCTCCCCGATCATCCTCAACGCTTGTTTAATGTATTGCTTTATCATAAACCTTTGTATTATAAATTATCTATTATCCGACCTAAACAGCGATTGTTTGTTATCATCCGACTTTGTGCCCCTACGGAGGCAAATAACGTGCCAAAAACGTAACCACCTGATTCCTAACATCACCCCGTAAAAAAAGCTGTCCGATAACGAACACTTGATTCGTTATCGGACAGCGATTATGGACAGTTTCAGATTTTATAATTCCCAACGTAAGGATCTCAGCAGTTCATCGATCTCGGCTGCCGAAATGGAGTCACGGTCGGCCTTATCGTAGATCGTGAGGAGAACAACCGTACCCTCATTATCTGCGCAGACAATGGCCTCCGTGTAAGTAATCACTCTCGCCCCATGGCTCTTTCCTTTTCCCTTGGAGGCGATGGCCATGCGTACCTTGCGAACGCCTTTGCCTAAGCTCGTCCCTTGATCGGGGTTCTCGCTCAAAGACTTACCCAAAGCCGATAAATCAGCCTTCAATGAGCTATACTTCTTACAGAGACGTTTGAACACTTTATCGAAGTCTTGATGGGTTTTTATCCTATACCTCATTGAGCAACTCACTTAAGTCTCTAAACTTATGCCCCACATCCTTGCCCTCACGCAAATCCTTCACGTCTTGCAGGGCATTCCTTAGCCCCGCCAAGATCTCCTCCTTGGTAGGCTCTGCGTAATCGTCTGCCGGCTTCTCTACCGGGGTTGCCTTACCAAAGGCAGCCATCTTCATATGGCGGACGCTGTCGAGGGCCTTTTTGATCAACTGTTCATCCTCCAAAGACATCACCTCTTGCAGTAACGACATTTTTAATTCTATAGCTGTCATAAGCTTGCTCCTTTCTCATTAATAAATTGACAGACGCAAAGATAGACAATTTATTCGTAATGCAACGCCTCCGCCGGAGCCATCTTTACCGCCTTGCGGACAGGGAACCAGATTCCCATGCAGATCATGCCGGCCATCAGGAGGTAGGAGACGCTGAGGGTTACTAGAAAGCGGAGGATGGAGAGGGGCTCGCGGTAGGAATCCAGCTTATCCAAAAAGGCCATATTGAAGACGAAGACCAGTAGGATCGGCACAGTGATCGCCAAGAGGCCCAGACCTTCCAGATACATGTACTCGCCCAGCCTGCCCCGGCTGGAACCGATCGCCATGCGGAGACCGATCTCGCTACGCCGCCGCTCGGTACGCAACCAGAACGTACCTACGATACCGAAGAATACGTTCACGAGCAGGAAGGCCATCATGGAGAGTTTCTTGCTGTTCTCGTTCTTGGTAAACCGGAGTTGGTCATCACGCTGGTCGGCAAGGAGGGTGACACCGTGGACGAAGGTGTTATTTACCGTCATCCGATCCGCTGTTTTCTCCAAGAAAACGTACATCTCATCCTCGGTCATCGGGCGTTTCGTACGTACCGATAGTTCAGCGCTCCTTACGCCGAAATTCTTCACGAACTCCTGCAATGACTCACCTTTCAATATCGTGAAAGCGCAGTTCTCCGGACGGTCGAAGTCATTGCTACGGAAGGTAGGAAGGACAGCGGCGATCGTGAAAGGCTCGGAAAGGTCGTCATTCTCCGAGATCTGCCGGCCTATGGCGGACTGCCCCCCGAAGAAGAAATCCTCCGCCTCCGCCGTTACGACGAGCGGACGGTAAGCGTTCTCCACCAGCGGGGTGATGGCACGGCCCTCCTTATCCTTCATACGGAATACATCGAAATAAGAAGGAGATACTTTCAGCTTGTGGTAGTTCTGTCCTACCGCCTTCGAGGTATCAGCGCCCAAGGGAAGGAGCGTACCCCACGAACTTCCGTTTGAATAAGGCATGGACCAATACGTAACACATACTTCCTCGACCTCCTGCTCTTGGCGGATACGTTCCATAAGCTTCAACAAATCCTGTGTCGCATTCGAGTCGTAAAGTGAGTCGGGCACATAACCCGGGGCGTTCGACGAGAGCGTGGAAAGCTTGAAACGCCACGTATTCGAGATATCATATCCCATCGGGGCGTTATAGCAGCGCACATCCACCCATAACTTATCCATCATAAACCAAAGGGCGCACATCACGATAACCAACTCGCCCAGTATCCAGCCGTTGCTCTTGCGCTGGGCCCATATTATTTTAAATATATGCTTAATCATAATTTGATAGTTGATAGTTGACAATTGACAACTCATTGTTCATTATTCATTGGATTCACTCATTCCCCTTTAACGCTTCTACGATCGGTTGCCGTGTCGTACGCCATGCCGGTATCCCGGCGCTTAATATATTCAGCAAGAACGTAAAGATAAGGGCGGAGATAAATAAGCCCGGTTTAACGAGCATAGGCGCCGTAAGGCTCACGTTCTCGCTCAACATGAAAGGCTTCCCTACCACCAGCAACACCATCGAGAGACCGATACCGATCACGCCACCGATCAAGGTCAGCACAAAGTTCTCCGATAAGATCTGCATCAAAAGATTCTGCCCCGTAGCCCCGAAAGCCTTACGTAAACCGATCTCTTCTTTCCGCTTCTGCACGGACGATTGGATCACGCCCGTTAAGTTCAGCGCCGGGACCAAGAGCAAAAAGAATAGGAAAGCGCCCGATCCGGCCAAGAAGGTAGGCCAGTCCACCTTTTGAAAAGCGCCGCTTCCCATGGCCGTATCCAACTGGGAAAGTAGCCCGGAAGGGAAGCCTACGTTATAATCGGTCTTGCTGTCATTGTAGCGACGGACCTGTTGGTCTAGCTCCGAGCGTATGGCATCGAAGTCGGAAGAGGAACGAGCCAATAAGGCCACGCTGAAATAACCGGCCATATTCTCCCCATACTCCCCATTTACACGGGTCAGGGCCTCATTGCTGCTATAGGGTATCCATACCTGAGCGTAGGAGCTCATCAATGAAGAAGGTACGTCACGCACCACACCGCAGACGGTGAAAGTGATAAAATCCATCACGACCTGCCGCCCGACGGCCTGTCCCGTTCCGAACAAATCGGTCGCCACTTGTTCCGACAGCACCATCTTCGGTATACCGGATTGAAAATCAGCCTCGCTAAAGGGGCCCCCTTCCACGAAAGGATGGTCGAATATTTTCCAATGGCCTGCGTCCGTATAACAAATCTCATACTCCTTGAAGAGCCGTCTATTGGGCAATGACAAGGAATGGCTATCACTACAATAGCCGGATACGGCCTCTGGTTTCCGCAAGGTATAGAAACATTCCTTCACGACCTCGCTGGACATACCTCCACGGTTATACTCCGGGCCATTGGGATTTTTCGTACCGACTTCCGTACCCCAGACATACATAAATCTAGACCGATTGGACTCAGGGGCATATCCCGTGGATTTAATCTGGAACACCAATACCATCACCAACACCATGGCGATCGCAAGGGCCGTTCCCGAAATAGAGATTACGCTTACGAGCGTATTTTCACGCAGCATTTGAACCGCTTGTTTGATGTACTGCTTATACATAAATCTAATCGTTTGTTATTATTCTACATATTATTCGTAATGCAACGCCTCCGCCGGGACCATTCGGGTAACCTTGCGCACAGGCAACCAGATACCGAGGCAGATCATGCCGCTCATCATTAAATAAGTTATACCGAAAGAGATAGCGAAACGCCCCGTCGTAAACGGCAGGCGATAGGTATCTATAGCATCCGTCGCCACCATATTGATAGCGAAGAGGGCGATAAACGGAAGGGTTAACGCCAATAGGCAAAGACCTTCCAGATACATATACCGCCGTAACGTGCCATCGTAAGCACCCAGCGCCATCCTCAAGCCGATCTCTCCCCGGCGGTTCTGCGCACGGAGCCAGAACGTACCGATAATGCCGAAAAAGACGTTTACCAGCATGAAGGCCATCAAGGAGAACTTATTGCTCATCTCACGCCCCTTGCCATCCAGATGAATATCCCGGAACTCCCTGATATTGCTGATGCCATAGACAAATAGATTGTCCGCCGCCAACCGGTCTCCCATCTCATTCAGAAAACGATTCATGTCGTCCCGTGTATAGTTTCTTTTCATCCGGACGCAAAGCTCCGCATTCCGGGCTCCAAACTGATTGACAGTCTCGTTAAACAATTCCCCCTCAAGGCTCTGGAAAAAACATGGCTCCGCAGATTTATACTCGTCGGTCCGGATAGAGGTTGATACGGAGGCGACCGTAAAGGTATTATCCAATTTACTATGCCTCACCTTCCTTCCACGAGCCAGCCGGCCATGATAAAACACGTCTGCCATCTCCTTGGACAAAACCAAGGCGTTATGTATCCCGGCGATCTCGTCCGCTACAGGTTTCCCCTCCGGAGTCTTGATCCGGAAAAGCTTGAAATATTCCGGGGTGACATTCCGGATCTGGAAATTCTCCCCGGATGTTAAGCTCGTGTCACCATCCAGAGGCTCTATCTCCCTCCAAGAATTTCCCATCGAGTAGGGACAGGAGTAATAAGTAGCGCAAACTTCCTCCACCTCGGACCATTGGCGTATTTGCGACATCAAGCGGGTCAGCTTCTCCGGCTCGGATAGCCCGGGAAGCGAATCCGAAGGGTTCCGTTCCTGCTCGCTTAACTTGAAACGCCATACGTTCGTGATATCGAATCCGAGGGGAGAGTAATAGGTTCGCGTGTCCACATAAAACATATCGACCATCAGCCAGAACACACCGGCCACCACCAACAACTCCGCGAATATCCAACCGTTACTTCGGCGCTGGTTCCATATTATACTTAGTATATGCTTGATCATATCATTCCTTTTCAGTAGTTATTTTTCACACGTTCGCATCCTTCAACGATTCCACGATCCGCTCCCTCGCTATCCGGAATGCGGGTAATCCCGAGCTTAGTACATTCAATACCAACGTAAAGAACAGGGCCGCCACAAACAACAAGGGCTGGAAAAGCATGCCAAAAGTTATCACCGTATCTTTTGTCAGCAAGAACGACCGGCCTACATAGAGCAATACGACCGACAAACCTACCCCCAAAACACCTCCTATCAACGTAATGATCAGGTTCTCGCAAACAACCTGCGTAAACAGACGTTCACCGGTAGCCCCAAAAGCCTTGCGAAGCCCCATCTCCGGCCGCCTTTTCTGTACGGCGGATTGTACGATCCCTGTCAGGTTCAAGGTCGGTACCAGCAGCAGGAACAGAAGCACCCAGCCAGTTGTCTTCAGGTATTCGCCCCAACCTACCCGGTTATAGCCATACCGACTACCGGAACCTAAGGCCAGTTCCAGATGGGTGAAAGGCTTGGGAATCGTCAAGATGAAATCCGCTTTGCCGGCGTTGTAGCGGGCTACCCCTTGCTGGATCTCCGCATATATGGAATCGATGTCCGAGAGCTTATGCGCCAAGATCTCCGCCCCGAAAGGGCCACACATCCCGTCGCAACCTCCGCTATTGGTGTACAGGGTATTCGCCGTATAAGGCATCCATACATCGGCGAATGCCTCGCTGGCCGCTTTCGACGGGCGCTTTACCACTCCCGCGATCGTGCAAGGCATCACGTTATTTACCAAGATATCACGACCGACCACGTCTTGGGTACCGAACAGGATACCCGCCAACTTATCGGAAATAACCACATGAGGCAGACCGGAATTGAAATCGGCCTCCGTAAAAGGCTTGCCGGAAAGGAACTTGAAGTCAAATACTTTCCAAAAGGCGGGATCGGTATAATAGACAGTATATTCCTCGAACAATCGTTTACCCGGAATGGAGATAACGTGGCTATTCTGTGCCGTCACGGTTACGGCCTCGGGCTTTTTCAGCGTATAGAGGCATTCACGTATCGTCTCGGCGGAAAGGCCCGTATTGTTATTCTCGCTCCCATCCTTCGATTTAGTGTTCACGGAGTAGATATAAAGCATCCGGTCTCGCTTCGATACGGGGCTATAACCTACCAGCTTGATTTGGAATTGCAACACGACAACCAAGATCATGGCCACCGACAGCATCGCACCCAAGATAGAAACCACGCTTGTAAGACGATTCTCTCTCAGCGCATGGATGGCTTGTTTAAAGTATTGCTTGAACATCCTTTATTTCAATTTCAGTTTATTCTTTTCCTTGAAGCTTGTCATATCGGAAACGACTACCTCGTCGCCCGGTTCCAAGCCATTGACTACTTCTACATACTCAAAGTTGCTGTCTCCCAGCTGTACCTTCCGCTTGATCAATTGGTTTCCGTTGACAACAAACAACTCATACTCTCCTTTCCCGACGTAGAACGAGGCGTTGGAAATACGCAGCACATCGTCCTTGATGGCATTCATCACGTATACATCGGTCTTCAAACCGGAGCGCAAGCGGCGATGATTATCCTCCTCCAACTGTACCGTGAAAGAGATTACACCGTTCTTCGATAAGGGGGTAACATCGCTAACCACCCCATCCAGTTTATCGTTGCCGATCTTTACAACGGCTTTGCTACCGGCGGCGATCCGGTCACCATAGGTATCGGCGATCTCCCCCTCTATCTTGAAATGGGACAAGTCGGAGACGATAGCGACACGACTGCCTTGAGAGACTTGGGCACCTACCTCGTTGTTCACGTAGGTCAGGATCGCCTTGCGGGGAGAGCGTATCTGGGCGTCTTCCAAGGTACGCTTCGTCTCGGCTAGGCTCTTTCGGAAGATGTTCAGGTCGAGTTCTTTCACTTTATAATCGGCATCCGTCAAGGATTTCTCGTTCTCATATTTTTGCTCATCCTCTTTCAGTTTCAAGACGCTAACGTTATAGTCCAGTTCCACTTGACGGACCTTATCGGTCGTTCCGGCGCCTAGGCTATCCAGATAACGCTCGTTGCGCAACTCCACTTCCTTTCGGTTCAGTTCCATGCGAGAGACTTTCAATTGCATCTCCATCTCGGAAAGCTTATTGCGGTTTTGGATACGGAGTTGATCCAATTGGAGGCGTTTCATTTGCTCCTCGTCCAATTGTTTCTTATAATCCGTCTCGGCGCTGAGCAAGTCCAGTTTCAAGATCGGAGTACCTACATCCACGGAATCGCCTCCCTTTTTATAAATCTCGACGATACGGGAGTTGATCGGTGAGTTGATGATTTCCTCGAAAGCAGGAACCACCTTGCCTGACGCACTAACGGAAACCTCGATCACTCCTTTATCTACCGTTGAAAAAACCAAGTCCTTCCGTTGCAGGCTGGTTTGCATGAAACCGATCACCCCGCCTATTAAGACAACGGCAATACCAATCCCCGCCCCCAGCTTTATAAACTGTTTACGCTGCTCCTTCTGCCGAACCTCTTTTGATATCTCTCTGTCCATATTTCGTTTGTTTTTATTTTCCACCCTCCAAAGAGCAAACCCCGTGCCAAAAACGTAAGTAACTGATTCTATGAGAATATCCATTTTTAGTACTGTTCGATTTCGGACACTGTGTTCGATTTCGCTCAAAACTTTTCCGATAGGCCTGTTGTTCTATGCCCAAAACTTATAAACGCAAAATGTATGAACACAAGACTTATCCTATTCACATGTATAGCCGGTCTGACTCTCTTTTTCTCTGGCTGTAGCAAAAATGATGATGATCATCAAGGTATTATCCCTCTCCCCCCGGTAGAGAACGCTTTCCAAGAGAAATATCCCGATGCCAAGAACCCTGTTTTTGAGATCGAAGGTAACTATTATGTGGTAGATTTCAATAATGAAGGTTCCGAGACAACCGCTTGGTTCACGGATCAAGGCGTATGGATGATGGAAAAGATAGACATCTCTTTCGCCCAATTACCGGCAGCGGTATCCACCGCCTTCAAACAAGGCTTTTACTCAAATTGGACCGTGGATGACACGTACGCCATCAATCGCCTAAATATGGGAATCGTTTACAAGATCGAGGCAGAGCAGTCCAATAGCGAAGTAGACCTGTATTATTCACAGTATGGAAACCTGATCAAAGCCGTGGATGATGAGATCAATAATGACGCGCCGATCGTTATCCCGAAAGAGGTCAGCAACCTGATGGAGATCACTTTCGCCAACGCCGAGTTGCTGGATATCCAACAGAACAGCCTAGGTTACGAGCTGGATATGATCGATAACCAGATTTATAAAGTGGCGCAATTGAATAAGGATTACAGGTGGCAAAGTACCACATGGGCCATGTCCGAGCAAGAGGTTCCGCAGATCGTGATGCAAGGCTTCGAATCCTCCGCTTACGCTAGCGACAAGGTACAGTCAATATATACGTTATTGAATGCCAATGGCACCTTCTACCTATTCAAGGTTTCACATAACGGGCAGGACGAGACGATTACCTTTGATGTATTCGGGAATATCGTATAAAAAAGCCGCGCGATTCACAGCCGTCTCCGGACTTGAATCGCACGGTTTGCGTTATATGATAATCAAGCTTATTTACTGATCAATTCCAAGGTCGCCCCTTTTACTCCCGGCGCGGAAGCCTCGAAATAGATCGTTCCCGGTTCTTCGGCCGTCTGCACGATAGCGGTAAGTTGCCCGCTAAACAGTTTCATTTCCGGAAGATGGAAGAGTTCCAGACTGGCGCTATTTCCATTTGCCGCCGCACGGTAGGCTCCGGCACCACGAACCTTAAACTGGATCTGTCGGGTATCATCCGGACAAAGGTTCCCGTTCTTGTCTACGACTCTAACATTGATGAAAGAAAGGTCTTTTCCGTCAGCCGTCAATTGGTTACGATCGGCGGATAACTCAATATGATGCGGCTTCCCTGCGGTATGAACCTCCTCCTCGGCCACAGCGTTACCCTCCTTGTCATAAGCGACCACCTTCAAAGTTCCCGGCTCGTATTTGGTATCCATCCACATCAAACGATATCGTTTCTGGCGCTCGAAACTCTTTTGAGCCGCTTCGGTATAACTACTATCGATACCGATGCTTAGATCTTTCGTACGTTTCCCTTGGCTCTTTCCGTTGATAAACAATTCGGCGGAAGGATAATTGGTATAAACGAATACGGGTGTCACCTCGCCCTCACGTCCCGGCCATGTCCAATGCGGCAGGATATGCAATGTCTTGGCGCTTTTGTTCCAATGACTACGGTATAGATAGTAACGATCCTTGGGGATACCCGCCAAATCGATAATACCGAACAAGGAGCTATGGCTTGGCCAATTCGTATAATAAGGAGTAGGCTCGCCCAGATAATCAAATCCTGTCCATACGAATTCCCCGATACAATACGGAAGGTCCTCATGCTGGATAAAATCGTCTTCCGGCAGATTAGACCAGCTGCAATGCTCCACGTCGTACGAGGAACTTTGGTGATCCTCATAGACAGCCATCGCCTTACGCTCTACCGGGAATTTATACACCCCTCGTGAGCTAACCGTGGAGGCAGTCTCGCTTCCCAAGATTATCCCTTGGGGTAATTTCTGGTAATTCACCTGATACCGGAACGGACGATAATTAAATCCCGCCACATCCATTACCGCCGCCATATTATTATTCACGACGGCATCCGGGGCATCCATACCTTGCGTCACCGGACGAGTCGGGTCTTCCCGATGGCAGATATCCTGTAAGAACTTGGAGATCTTACAACCGCTCTCATCCCATTGGTTAGGCACCTCGTTACCGACGCACCACATCACGACGCTCGGGTTATTCCGGTAATGATGTACCAAATTCACGAGGTCTTTCTCCACCCATTCGTCGAAAATCAAATTATAGCCGTTCGCGCATTTCGCCTTGTTCCATTCGTCGAAGCTCTCTGCCATCAACATCATACCCATCTCATCGCAAGCCTTTACCAACTCGGGAGCCGGCATATTATGGGAAGTACGGATAGCGTTGCATCCCATGTCCTTCAAGATCCGGATCTGACGACGGATAGCGGCATCATTGACGGCAGCCCCTAACGGGCCTAAGTCATGGTGATTACAAACGCCTTTGAATACCGTCTTCTCACCATTCAAGAAAAAGCCTTTATTCGGAATGATCTCGATCGAACGGATACCGAACGGGGTCGTATAGAGATCTTTCAGTTGATCGCCCTCATAGAGACGAGTCTCCGCAGAATACAAGGCAGGCATATCCGGCGACCATAAAGTCGGGGTCTGGATGATAAACTCTTGGGAGAGGCTATTATCATTGTACTTAATCTGTGAGAGAGGCGTAATCTGCTCCGTCAACTTTTGCCCGTTCGGATTCCATACACTGGTTTTCACGCTATACTTGCTGGCATCGGCCCCTTCCGGCAGTACGATTTTCGTCTGTACATTGACTTTCGCAAATTCCTTCGTGGCGGTCGGGGTCGTAATATAAGTTCCCCAGACCGGGATATAGGCGTTTTCCGTCACGATTACATGTACATTCCTATATAGTCCCGCTCCCGGATACCAACGGGAGGATTCCGGCAAGTTCTCAAGGCGAACCGCCAAGGTGTTCTTTTTCCCCGGGATGAGCTGTTTCGTGATATCGAAATAGAAAGAATTATAGCCATACGGCCAATATCCAACCTCTTGCCCGTTCACGTAGACCTTGGCATGGCTCATCGCACCGTCGAACAGGATCGTGGCACGCTTCCCATCCGTAAATTGAGGAACCTCAAACTCGGTCCGGTACCAGCCGACTCCCACGAAAGGCAAACCTCCGGTTCGGCCGGCATGTTCCATGGCCTCCGTTTGTCCGTCTTGGGCGATAGCGACCTCTTGCTTATCATTCTGAGAGCTGAAAGGGCCGTAAATCGCCCAATCATGCGGAACGGTCACGGATTGCCACTTACTATCATTGAAAGTAGGATTGATAAACTCCGGGCGGTCTTCCCGGGTGAACTTCCAATTCTTTTCCAACAGGAACTCACTGCGTACTTGCGAGAAAAGCGCAGGGAAAAGGCAAAACAAACCGATCAAAATAGCGAAACTTGTTCTTTTCATTCGTTTTTTGTGTTTTTGTTATTCATAGCGGAACAAAAATAAGTATTTTTGTCTCCAATACAAACTAAATCAAAAGAATTGCACAGCATGTTGTTACAATTAGCTTTCGTTTTAATAGCCATCATCATAGGTGCCCGTATCGGTGGTATCGGATTAGGCGTGTTAGGAGGTCTCGGACTCGGTATACTCACCTTTGGATTCGGGCTCCAGCCCACTTCCCCTCCTATCGATGTCATGCTTATGATCGTTGCCGTAATAGCGGCAGCTAGTTGTATGCAAGCCGCTGGCGGACTTGATCTGATGGTTAAGTGGGCGGAGAAATTGCTTCGCAAGAATCCTCAACGAATCACGATATTAAGCCCGTTCGTCACCTATTTGTTTACCTTCATAGCCGGAACGGGGCATGTGGCTTATTCGGTCCTTCCGGTAATCGCCGAGGTCGCTACGGAAACGAAGATCCGTCCCGAACGTCCGATGGCGATCGCCGTGATCGCTTCCCAGCAGGCTATTACGGCCAGTCCGATATCGGCGGGGGCGGGAGAAATAACGAT
>OBYJ01000164.1_pt1 | contig 61091 bp, 60 predicted proteins | sample 1495481 | NCBI WGS metagenome assembly OBYJ01 (sample SAMEA2580197, study PRJEB22360) | human gut metagenome | biome: human gut; feature: human-associated habitat; material: faeces | place: Denmark | collected 2008/2010
TATTATCGGCTTATAGCCGATGTGCAAACCACCCGTTTGACGGGTGGTTATGATTTTCTGGATGACCGTAAGCATAACCTTGACGGAAAGGGATATTTAGTTGATTTACTAATGCAACCTGATTAATATCTTCAATTTTGCCGACAATCATTTCAATGTTGAAAATGGCGATTCTCCGTTGCCACTGCGCAAGAGTGATATCTATCCAGTGATTTGCCGACTTGTTAAAAGAATGAATATTGAATTTTAAATAGGTGATATATGGAAAATACTGCTGTAGTAAGTTGTATGTTTTTTTAGAAGAATCAACATTTTCAATAGTAATTTTAATTTGAGGATGTTGGAGCTTTTTGAACATATGTAGTATTTCTTTGCGTTTAAAAATATTAGCACGTCTAATATCATTAGTATCTAATTCGATGACTAATTGTTTAATATTTGTTGTTCCTAAGACCCAAGTAAAGAAATATTCAGCGCGAAAATCGGTAATTTGGCTGACGGTCATATTTAACGATAAGTTTGCGATATCTTTTAACTGTGGATTGATTTCTTGAATTGTAGAAACAATTTTACTGAGCGGAAAATCCACAACATTCCGTGGTAATTGCCATTTATTAGTGTGCTGATTGTATTCCCGTAACAAAAGTTCATAACCATGAATTTTATTTTGTTTATCATAAACGGGTTGACCAAAATATTTATATTTATTTGAAAATTTGTATTCATTATCAATGCCATTTTTATTTTTATATCGATAGTGCGCCTCAATGCAAAAGCCCCCACAAATTAGGGTAAAGATAATAAATATCCACCAAAGAAAAGTTTCAAAACTTGCCATTATTATCAACTACCTTTCTTTCAGGACTAATCCATTTACCACTTCCATGACCAGTAACAGTTTTTATCGCTTTATGAAATGTAGTAACGATTGTTAAAGGATTAACGATCCAGGTAAATAAGAGATAAAGTGGCGAAAACATTAAATAGCGTAACTTAGATCCATTAAAATCAAGAATTAACGCCGCCAGCACTTGAAAAAGACCGGCTATTAATTGAAAGTTAACAAAGATCATACTCATAACGATGCCGTGCCAAACCCGTTCGTAGTTACCAGTTATTGCAAAAGACAGCATTGTAATAATAAAAATGATACTTGTTATCCAAAAAAAGAAAGACCAAATAATCGATAAGGTTGTGTCGGTTAGCATGGGGATGACAAACCGATATTGCCACGGATGGCGAAAGACTTTCAGAAAATTAGAAAGCCAAACTTCTGACCCGCCTTGTGCCCACCGTTTACGTTGCCGATATAAATCGTGAAACGTTTCAGGAACATTCATATGGAAAACGATATCTGGGGCAAACTTCGGAGTAGCATTAATGAATGTATGGTCCCAGGCAATGCTAATGTCCTCAGTCGCACGATCTTGGCGAAAACCACCAACATTAATAAGGAAATCGCGTCGATACATGGTATTTGCACCGCTATATGCATACATCGTGTTATTGATGGCAGTTTGGCTTCGCTTGATTATGCCAACGATACTGGAGAATTCAACCGTTTGAGATTTACCCCATAATGAGGAACGATTATAAACATCCATATTCGCAGTAATAGCAGCATAGTTAATCCCGTTAGCACTTGTAAAATATTGCATATACTTTATCAGTGCATCAGTTTCAGGAATAGTATCAGCATCATTGCTTAAAATATATTCACCCTTAGCAAAGAAAAGCCCAATATTAAATGCATGGGCCTTTCCTTGATTTTGTTCGATTCTAATAACTCTGAGGCGAGAATATTTTGTTTGCATTGAATGAAGAATCTCAGGGGTGCGATCATCGCTTCCATCATCCATTACCAGCACTTCATAATTGTGATAATTCAATTGGGTTAATAAATACTCTAAAGTACTTTTTATTACAATTTCTTCATTATGAGCTGGAATCATAATCGTGATAAAAGGTTCGGGGGTAAGTTCGGCTTTTGGTGGTAATTCTTCTTTTTGGCGAAAGAGAATATATGATATTGCGCCAAAGAACCAGAACATCGCTCCTAAAATAGGATATATACATAAAATTAAATTGATTATTATAAGAAAGACCATCCATGGTGAGCTGGTTTGAAATGCTTCATAGAAAATGTTAGAAACCATCTTTATCATCTCCTATGTGATTGTTAACAATATCGCGTAATTGATTCTTGGTTAAATTTTGTTCAGGCTTAACAACAAAATTGCGCGTATTTGTTCGCATTTCAGGATCACCAAACTGCTTGGTCATGAATGATTCAGCTCGTTGGCGTTGTAAATGACTTTTGTTAATGTCAAACATGGGCCATTTTGTAGTTAGTCCACGAGTTCTTTGAGCTTGGATATATCCCATTGTAATGCAGAAGACCCCAATCATTCCTAAAGCAAATAGCAAAATGATTACTAAAAAATTAAGTTCACGAAATCCTTCAGCATAATACCAGAAAAAGTATCCGTGATGACCATTAGTCTGGTAAGCCACATAGGTTGAAGTAGTGATAATAATGGGGATAAGGAAAATGCACCAACTAAGGAGCATAAGTAGTGTTTGTCGAATTTTTAAGAGCCAGTGGTGATGCTCAAAATACATATCATGGTAATTATTTTTCATTATAAAAATAAAATCTGTCGTCCCTTCTTAATATTCTTAATATTCTTAACGCGTTAGCAGAAAAATTATATCATACGGTTCTTTTAGGAAAATATTATTAAATGAAAGATTAGAAGCGCTACTAGATTAATTCAGCTATAAGAAGTACAATTTTAAAGCTATTAATAAAAATAAATTTTGAAAAGGTGAAAATCAGTTGGCGCTTAAATTTTTTTACGCGATACTCTATTTACCAATAATCGTTATTTGTATGATTATCAGTCAAATTTATTTTGAACGGTATTGGGTTTCGTATAAGAATTCACGGTTAACTAGTTGGGGGCTAGGAGCCGTTATTATAATAACTTACTTTATTCAGGAATTTTGCCTGTTTCAGTTGTCCTTATTTAATATCGGACAAGTCGTTTTCATGCAAGTTGTTTCTGTTACAATGCTTTTTCGCGATAAAGTGTACAAAATATGGTGGGCATTATTAGCTCTAACTCCGTTATTTGTGAATGTCGTGGAATATTTGATGGGGATTTTACCACTAAAAGATTGGTGGTATTGGATCGTTGAATCGATTGTTTTTACAACAATTTGCTTGGCTTTAACGCGGTGGTGCAAAATTTCAAAAAGAATTAGTTATTTTTATGCCATTGCATCGTTGGGAATAGTCGAGTTAGTATCGCTTGCGATTACTCGCAGTTTTTCTCCTGTAAGTATTGCTGCAGCCACACTAGGATTATTTGTTATTGCGATGTTTGAAGATCAGCGTTTTTATAGTGAAAAGAAAAATGAGCAAAAAATAAAGCTTCTTGAAAAAGAAAGTGAACGTGATGATTTAACAGGGTTACTTAATTACCGAGCTCTTAGTCAAGAAATTAATCGATTAGCTAATAATAATGAAATCCATAATATCGTAATCGGGGCATTAGATATTGATCACTTTAAGAAGATAAATGATACATACGGTCACTTTGTTGGTAATGAAGTGTTAAATTATTTCTCAACAGTTTTTCGCGAACAAATTCATTCCGCATTTCCCAAGCATGGTTATGTATATCGCTTCGGGGGTGAGGAATTCACTATTGTAGTTTCTAACCATTCACTAGAAGAAGTCTATCAATTACTCCAGTCGATTGAAAAATTCTTTAATAATAAATCGATTGTTACCAAGGAAGGAATGAAATTAACAATTAGCTTTTCATGCAGTTTAACTGATCGTTTGAATGATGAATTACTTGACACGACCTTGAAGCGAGCTGATAAAATGTTATATAGTGTAAAGAACAATGGCCGTGGATGGATTGTTACTGATCAGCATCATCAACGTCCCCAAAAGCCTAGTTTAGAACGTAAAATAAATAACAATTATTAAAAGTTAGGGATAAAAATGTACAATATATTTCAGCCAATCCTTAGTGTTGATCAAGCGATGAATGCTGAAATTGACACTTATGAAATGCTTATTCGAAATAATAATGGCGAATTTCCAGGAATTAATTTCTTGCACAGCCTCACAACACAAGAGGGTAACGATGCATGGATTAAGGCAAGCCGTAAATCATTAAAAAATGCTTTAAACGAGCAAAAAAATCGCAAAATATATATTAATTTAGAACCATGTCAAATGAAATTTGAAAGTATTTGGCGATTTTTAGAAGAGATTCGCGAAGCATATCACGATCACGTAGCCATTGAGATTACGGAACGCCGCGAAACGATTCATAGTCTTGATTATTTAGATAGAGAAATCCAACGTCTTAAGAAAGTGGGGTTTGAATTGGCGATTGATGATGTGTGTGCGGGTAGTAATAGCTATGCATTCATTAAAAGGCAGTTAAAGGTTGTTAGTCGAATCAAATTATCACTATTACTTTTTAAGGATGAAGATTATGAACTGATGATGAGCTTTGTTAATGCGTGGTTAGCTTTTGCGAAAAAACATCATCTTACCTTTGTTATTGAAGGAATTTCGAATCGACAATTAGCTAAAAAATTTGCTGGAAATCCGGTTATCTTACAACAAGGATTTTATTGGGGAAAAGGCACAGCATATTTTAATGAAGAATAATTAATTTAAGTTCTAAAAAAGTATATAAAAAAGGGAGCGAGACAGAAGTCACTTGTGACTTCGTTTTCGAGCCCCCGCAAACAACAATAGGCCTCTAACGTTCGGCTTTGCCGGACATTAGAGGCCATTGTTGTACTGCGTATTTGCTTTTTATGAAAGTAACTTAACTTATGTCACAGTCCCTTTTTCGTTATTAAGGGTTCAAACGGTTAAGCATCCGTGGGAATGGAATAGTTTCACGAATGTGGTCTTGGAGAGTAATCCAAGCTAAGAATCGTTCAAGGCCCATTCCAAATCCAGAGTGAGGAATTGAACCGTACTTCCGTAAATCATCGTACCAACCGTAATCTTCTTTACTTAGGCCGTTTTCTTCAAGTTTGTTTGTGATGTATTCGTAATCGTAAGAACGTTCAGAACCACCAATGATTTCACCATAGCCTTCTGGAGCAAGCAAGTCCGCACAGATAACTTGGCGAGAATCTTCAGGGTCTTCAGGCATGTAGAAAGCCTTGATTTCTTTAGGATAGTTCAAGATAAATACTGGCTTTTGGAATTGATCTGCCAAGTAGGTTTCTTCTGGTGAACCAAAGTCAGCACCGTATTCGACATCAAAGCCACCCTTTTGAAGGATTTCGATTGCTTCTTTATAAGTGATTCGTGGATATGGTAATTCAGTAAATGGCTTCAAACTTTCTACACTACGACCTACCATTTCAAGTTCGCGTGCACAGTGGTCGATTAAGTCTTGAACCAAGTAAGCAATGTATTGCTCTTGAATCTTAAGGCTTTCATCTTGGTGCATCCAAGCCATTTCTGGTTCGATCATCCAGAATTCCATTAAGTGCCGACGAGTCTTTGATTTTTCAGCACGGAAAGTAGGACCCATCGTGTAGACGCGACCTAATGCCATGGCACCAGCTTCTGCATATAGTTGACCAGATTGTGAAAGGAAAGCAGAGCGGTCAAAATAGTCAGTTTCAAATAATTCTGTTGTCCCTTCAGGAGCACTTCCAGTTAGTTCTGGAGCATCAAATTGAGTAAATCCATGCTTTTCGAAGAATTCCATTGTTGCAAGCTTAACACGACTTCGAATCCGCATTAATGCCCACGGCTTGCGAGAACGTAACCATAAATGACGGTTATCAAGCAAGAAGTCAATTCCATGTTCCTTGTTACCGATTGGGTAGTCTTCACTTTCGCCAACAATGTCAAAGTCTTTGATATGAATTTCATAACCAAACTTTGAACGCTTGTCTTCAGCGATTTCACCGGTTACCCAAAAACTGGTTTCTTGGTGTAAATCGTGCTTAGCAGAATCAAATTTTTCTTCCGAAACATCATTTTTACGGATGATTCCTTGGAAAAACCCAGTTCCGTCACGGAGTTGCAAGAATGCAATCTTACCGCTTGAACGCTTATCAGTTAACCAAACACCGATTTTAACTGTTTCCCCAACATGTTTAGGTACTTCACTAATTGTAATAGTTTCCACTTTTATACTCTCCCTTAAATTATAGAATTTGAATGTGGTTTTCTTCACACTTCTTAATCATATCTTCTGGCCAAATACTTGCCTGTACTTCTCCAATATGAGCTTTGCCAAGAAGGAGCATACAGAGACGGGATTGACCAATTCCTCCACCAATTGTATATGGTAATTCGCCATTGAGCAACATTTTATGGAATGGTAATTTTTCACGATCAGTTGCATCGGCTTGTTCAAGTTGGTATTTCATTGATTCTGGACTAACCCGAATTCCCATACTTGAAACTTCGATCCGGCGTTGAAGAGGTTCATACCAGAAAATAATATCACCGTTTAAGCTCCAGTCATCGTAGTCAGGTGCTCGACCATCGTGAGGCTTACCACTGCGTTGCAACTTGTCACCGATCTTCATTACAAAAACAGCACCAAGTTCTTTAGCAATTTTATCTTCCCGTTCAAGTGGGGTGAGGTCTGGCCACCGATCTTCAAGCTCTTGCGTTGTAACAAAGTGAATCTCATCTGGTAAATGGTAAACAGCTTGCGGGAACTTGTACCAAACTTCATGTTCCATGTGCTTAATCACTTTGAAAATATCACGAACTGTATCCTTTAAGGTTTCTTCTGTTCGTTCATCCTTACTAATAATCTTTTCCCAGTCCCACTGGTCAACATAAATTGAGTGGAAGTTATCGAGGTCTTCTTCCTTACGAATGGCGTTCATGTTGGTGTAGAGACCTTCATGCATCCCAAAACCGTACCGCTTAAGAGCAAGACGTTTCCACTTAGCGAGAGAATGGACAATTTCAACAGTTTCGTTTGGCATATCCTTCATTTCAAACGATACTGGTTGTTCAACACCGTTTAAGTTATCGTTTAATCCAGTACTCTTTTCAACAAACATTGGTGCAGACATCCGTTGAAGGTTTAACTCTTTACCAAATTCGTCTTGGAAAGTTTCACGAATATAACGAATAGCAGCTTCAGTTTCTCTAATTGAAAGACGTGGATCGTAATCCTTTGGAATAGTTAAGTCCATAATAGACACTCCTTAAAATAATAGATTTAGGAATGAATTAAAAAAGCCCTTCGTTCCCCTTATAATCAAGGGACGAAAGGCTTTTTTCCGCGGTACCACCCAAATTGTCTAGTATAAAACTAGGCCTCCTCAAGAGCACATCATGCTCTGCCGGTGAGGTAACGGTCCGGATCCGGCCAAGCCTACTTTAAGTAAACCTATTTGGGTTGGCAGCACTCGCGAAAGTGTTATTCACTAGCGTAGGGTCGACTGGTTTCTCACTACCACCAGTTCACTGAACGAATACAACTAGTTACTCTTCTTTCTCATCGCTTTTCTTATTTTGTTAATTGTATTTTAACCTAATTCATTTAAAATGCAATACTTTTTTAAATAAATTTATTTTTCATTCTTTTTTGTAATTAAATTTAATCGTGATAATTGCCGCAGGATAACTAGTACAAGCAAGGTTTCAATCGGCCAGGTAATCAACTCTTTTGGCAAACGAATGAAGAGAAGAGCCATGAAAGTATGGCCGGTACTACTGGAACTTAAGCTCATAAGGTAAAGCCATAAAGTTGTGCCGATAACATTAGTAAGAAGAATTTGGAAAAACTCATATATTAAAATTCGTTGCCAGCTTATCCGTTGTTGGTATAGGAACATTCCTGCAATTACACCAGCGATAAATGCTGAGAGGGTAAAGCCAGGAAAGAATAAGCTTCCTGAATTTAAAATAGTATTACTTATGATATCAGATACGACCATTGACCAGCCACCAATCCATGGTCCAAGACAGTAGCCAATAAGTGCGGTGGCAATAAAACCAAAACTAAATTTTAAAACCGCTGGATCTCCAATTGAAAGTTTGTTTAAGATTACCTGCAGTGCGATCAGCATAGCAGCTAAAGTTAAATTCTTTGTAGTAAAACGCGGTCCGGCAAATGATAACGTAGACATATCAATCCACTCCCTTTTGAAAATTTTGTTAGGGAACACATTGACGTTTCCGTTCATGGTGAATGCGGAATAACAAAGCAGCTAGTTATAAGCCTCCTCCTAACGTTCACATTCCGTTCCGTTAGACAATAACTCTGAGATTCCTACCCCAACAGTAGTAATATATGCTAAGTCTAAACACGAATCAACAAAATAGGTGAAATTTACTATTAATTAATTTCGTTATTGTTGAGCGATTGCATCATTAACGGCTGTTTGTTCTTTGTTAATTAAGTTAACTTTGCTTTCAATTACGCTAATGTCCATTTTAATTTCCCGGGTTAAACCTGGTGTATTAAGTTTCGGTTCAAAGAAATCCTTAAATTCGCTCAATCGTTCTGGAGTATGGAAGACACCAGCAGTTACAGTGATAAAGGTAGCAAATTCCATATCGCCACCAACTGTGTCATTTAACCATTGCCATTCATCACGAAGCCAATTCCAGGCCGCTTGCTGACCTGCTTGATTGGCAAGAAGTCCGCGATACCATGCTCGTAAATCTTGTGGCTTAATGATGTCAGCATCTTCAAAGTAACTAACAACTTTTGCGATTAATGCTGGATCGGTTGTATTTGGTATTGCCATTCGCAAGTCTTGTTTAAAGCTTGCGTCCGCCGTTTGTTGGTAAGCTTTGATCAATTTATCGAATAATTCAGCACTTCCGAAGTTTTGAACTTCATTTTTAAGAACCAACCCACGAATATCCGCCGAAAGGGACTCTAATTTATCTTGATTTTCGGTGAAGATTTGGTGAGCTTGAGTAATTGAATCATTATTGCGTGCAAATAGTGAAGCACTAAGAATGTAAGGGCGCGTTAATTGATCGTCATTGCTTTCACCATCTTTAGGTAACCAGCCAAGCCGCTTTACCTGATCCTTGCTTAATAAATCAAAGAATTGTCGCAGTTCTTGTTCAGCAGGAGAATCAGGTTTAGCAAACATTTTAAGGCTATTAGCAATTTGGTATAGTTCGGCGTTAACAATTGCCGAAGAACTATCTTTAAATTGCTTTAATAATGGAATTAATGACGCATAAGATACTTGTTGGCCTTGGGCAAGTAACCGCAGATCCTGAAGAAGTTGACGTTGGGTAATCGGATCTAATTCATCAGCGTGATCTAAAATATCGTTTAATAGCGTATCGTCATATTTTACGATGAGATGTGAATTATTGCCGAGGTTTAGACGGAATGGTTGACCATTCTTATCGCGCAATGCTTGATAATTGCCAAGGTTGAGTTCTTGTTCAGCCATAATTTGTGGAGCTTCATCATAGTTGCTATTAAGTGGAATTTGCCATTGACGATCAACATCTTTACCGTCACCAATGAAAAATTGCTTTTGTAACAATACTAAATCGCCATCATCATTAATTTTTGCTGTTACAACAGGGTAACCGGGTTGTTCAAGCCATGAATTCATGACTTTTCCAATGTTAAGCCCCGATGCGTCGCCAAGAGCTTTCCATAAGTCAGCTCCGGTTGCATTACTGTATTTGTGAGCAGCAAAATAATTCTTAAGGCCTTCTCGTAACGCTTTGTCACCTAAAAGAGCCCGGACCATTACTAACATTCGCGATCCTTTGGCATAAACAATCGCACCATCGAATAGGGCATCAATTTCGGCCGGATTGTTAACATCAACATGAACGGATTGAACACCATCAGTTGCATCTCGTTGTAATGCCATTGGAGCTTCTGAAGTTTGGAAAAGTTCCCAAATATGCCAGTCAGGCTGGAGAGCATCCACGGCAACATATTCCATCATATTAGCAAAGCTTTCATTGAGCCATAAGTCATCCCACCACTTCATTGTCACAAGGTCACCAAACCACTGGTGAGCTAGTTCGTGTGTGATAACAGTTGCAACTAATTGTTTTATTTCAAGAGAAGTATTGTCTGGATCAAGTAATAAGTAAGCTTCACGGTAGGTTACCAATCCCCAGTTTTCCATTGCACCGGCAGAAAAATCAGGTAAAGCTAACTGCCATGAGTGTGGAAGAGGGTACGGCGTTTGATAGAAATCCTCGTAAAATTCGATTGATCGTTTGGCGATGTCTAATGCAAAATCAAGTTCCTTTGGTTGGTGCGCTTTCGTTGCGAATACCCCTACTTTAACGCCACCCTTTGTCTCAGTAATTTTACTTTGGAGTTCTCCAAATGCAAAGGCAACAAGATAAGTGGACATTCGCACAGTGGGTTCAAAGTAGTGGATGCCATTTTCAACGTGATCTTCTGGCATATTAGCGATAATGGTTTCACCAGGATGCTCATCAAATTTAATTGCTAGACTGAAGGTAGCTTTAGCTTCTGGTTCATCGACACAGGGGAAAGCTTGCCGCGCAAAAGTTGTTTCAAATTGAGTTCCAATAATTTGCTTTTTCTCCCCATCAACCTCATAGTATGATGGATAAATTCCCATCATTGAATCGGTTAACTTAGCATTATAAGTTACAGTAAAAGTTACTTTACCAGTTTGCGGAAGGGTAATCCGAACTGCCTCGGCATCATTATCAATCTTAAAGTCTAATTCTTGACCGTCTGCTTGAACGCTGGTGACCTGCAAATTCTTTTGATTAATTGCAATTTGAGGATCAGTCGCGTTACCAGTGATAGTTGTTTTTCCATTAATGGTTTTCTTTGCTCGATTAATATCGATAAAAACATCATAATGGTCAGGTTGGAAAGTATTATAAAAGCGTTCGAGTTTTGCCATGTAAAAGATTCCCTTCTTAATTTGTTTTTAATGTTTATTATACGGCTGATGAGAAGAATTAGCTAAACTATTACCTGATTTTGGAATAGAAAAAAGTTGTAGATCAGCCATATCTTGTTTTGACTGATCTACAATCTGTAAAAAATTAAATTTGATCCAGTGCTTCTTCAATCGGCGTATCGCCACTCCGCATCATGATAACATGACCGATTGTATTATCGTGTTGTAAGATATCGGCTAAAGTCTGGGCAACATCTGGAATCGGATTAGAGGTTGCAGAGCCTTCACCAATTTGAATTTTACCGGTACCAGGTTCTTCAGTTAAGTTAGCGGGTTGAAGGATAGTGTAGTCAAGGTTCGTATTTGAGATAAGATAATTATCAGCGAAGAACTTGGCAATATTGTAGTCCATAATTGAAGCTAATGATGGAACTTTTGGCCACATTTCAGGTTGTAAGGCATAGAGCGAACTTAACATAATGTAACGTTTAATACCGTCTTTTTCGGTAGCTTGCATTGTTTTAACTGCCCCCATCGCATCAGTTTGCAGTAAATCTTTGCCACGTGATCCGGCAACAAAGTAAACTGCATCCATGTCTTTCATTAATTCAGCGATTTTTTCAACGCTATCATGTAGGTTCAATTCTACAGCAGTAACGTGGTTTAACTTAATAACTTTTTCTGGATGGCGAGCACCAGCTGTAACTTCATTACCAGTAGCAACTAAATCTTTAATTAAGTCAGTAGCGACACGGCCTGAACCGCCGACAACAAATACTTTCTTCATAACTAATCGACCTCCTAGATGAATTTTAACGCAGTTTATCCAATTTATAATTAAAAGTGACCTATTACATATAATTTTAACTAATTTTTTGTAAGCGGTAAAGGATAATGATGAATCAAAGCTTTAATTCAATAATTTTGCCTAAAATGCGGTATCATTAATAGTGTATAAGTCATTTTAGAATTTTAGGCAAAGAAGGGATTTATTGTGACTGAAGAACACGATTTAACCTCAAAAATGGTTGAAAAATTAAAGAAAGAATTTCATTCACGTAAAGATGCAGAAATTATTGCCCGGGCAATACAAAAAAATGGGATTAAAGCTGCGAGTGAAGATCCAACGGCAAGCGAACGTCTTCATCGAGCATTTTCTTATGAAATCAAGACAGGTAAGCCAACCAACCAGCGTCATAGTGGGCGTTGCTGGTCTTTTGCAGCATTAAACACATTGCGTCATAAGTTTGCAACAAAATATAAGTTCAAGGACTTTGAATTATCACAAAATTATCTGTTTTTCTGGGACCGAATTGAACGGGCAAATATGTTTTTCCAAAAGATTATTGCAACTGCTGATAAGCCTTTGCATGATCGAACTGTTGATTTCTATCTTAGTTTCGCATTAAATGATGGTGGACAATGGGCGAATGCTGCTTCTATTATCGAAAAATATGGTGTTGTTCCAGAATATGTAATGCCTGACACACATAATACGAAGGATACTTCAGATGTGGCCGAAGTATTTGATAGTTTAATGCGCAAAGATGCAATTGAATTACGGGCAATGGTGCAAACGAATGCCAGTGCAGCGGAATTACAGGAAGCACAAGAACGAATGATGGGTGACGTTTATAAGATTGCAGCTTATTCATTTGGTGAACCGCCTGCAAAATTTGATCTTGAATATCGGGATGATGATAAAAAGTTCCACCAAGTTCTTGGCTTAACGCCATTAAAGTTCTATCATGAATACTTTGATACAAACTTAAGTGACTATGTTGTAGTTACTAACGCTCCTGATCATGAAATGGATCGGAGTTATTTAATGCCAGCTCAAGATAGTGTGGTTGGTGGTTTGCCAATTAAATTTGTTAATGTTCCTTTTGCAGAATTACAAGAAGGAGCCATCAAACAATTGCAAGCTGGTGAAACAGTTTGGGTTGGGAATGATGTTCTTCAACAAATGGACCGTAAGCGAGGTTTGATGGATGCAAAATTATATCATCGAGAGGAATTGCTTGATGTTGACTTTGTAATGGATAAGAAGCATCGTTTGGAAACTAAGCAAGCCGTTGTTTCTCATGCAATGACATTAACAGGCTTTGACATGGTAAATGATCAACCTACACGATGGAAGATTGAAAACAGTTGGGGTAAAGATAATGGTGATAACGGATACTTTGTAATGACCCAAGATTGGTTTGAAGAGTATACTTATGAAGCTGTTATTAATAAGAAGTACCTTAGCGATCGAGTAAAGAAAGTAGCTGACAGTGAACCCGTTATTCTACCAGCTTGGGATTCTTTGCAGTAAAATATAAATAGTGAAGTACACACAGAGAGGTTGGGAAACAACACCCAATCTCTTTATTTATTTCCTGGGAAATCATTTAACTTTCCCAAATAGTTGTATGATAGTAATTAGAATTTAATTGAAATCATGCAAAGAAAGCAGGGGAATTGATGGCGAAGGAAAAATCGATTTTTACAAAGGATGTTGTGCTCGTAATGGCAGCCTCATTCTTTTTTATGTTTAGTAATATGTACTGTAACCCATTGATTAACGGATATGCTCAGGATTTGGGAGCATCAAGTGCTTTTGCGGGAATAATCGTCGGAATGATGAGTATTGTTTCAATGTTTTTGCGACCAATTGCTGGTAATCTGACTGACCGTTTTTCGAAATATTCATTAGCTTTTTGGGGTGGATTATTGTGCTTTATTGGGGTTGCAGGTTATGTGTTAACGCCTAATAGCACTTTCCTGTTAATATGTCGTTTGATTAACGGGTTAGGATTTGTGTTATGTACGGTTTGTATGACAACATGGCTATCATATTTGGTCCCCTTTAATCATGTTGGCGAAGCAATGAGTTTTTATGGACTAATGAATGCTTTGGCAATGGCATGTGCTCCTGCTGTATCAATTAACTTGTATAAAGTTATTGGTTATCGAGCTGCAATGGTGATTTCTGCATTATCGGCTTTACTAGTTGTTGTCACAATACAGTTTGTCAGTAATCGTGCCCAACCGGTAACACACTCTGTAAAACAAAGTGGCCTCCATATTAAAATTATTCAGCGAGATGCTATTCCAGTTGCTCTTCTAACAGCTTTATTTGCTATCCCATATTTTGCAACGCAGGCAGATATTGTTGAATATGCTGAACAACGGCACTTATCTATCGCTGTCGGCGCTTATTTCTTAATTTATGCTGTCGTTCTTTTACTTAGCCGGTTATTCTTACGGACCCAATTTGATACTGTTCGTTTTGAACCCTGGTTAATTTTAAGCACGGTCGCAACAATCTTTTATCTTATTATGTTAAGTATTATGAAAAATAATATTGAAATGGCGCTGGCAGCCGCTGGAATGGCATTTGGCTATGGTATTATTTATTCCGTTTGTCAATCAACTGCAATGATGCTAGCTCCAGATAATGAACGAGGGCTAGCAAGTTCGACATTCTTTCTCGGTCTTGATATTGGAATGACGCTTGGACCAATCATCGGGGGAATTATTGATAGTACGTTACCCGTGAAATATTTTTATCCCGTAATGCTATTTATTGTCCCGTTAGTTATTATTATTTTTCTAGTAAATCGAAAGAAACTGAATAGTGCAATTGACCAGCATTAGAGGTAATAAAAATGAAAAAATTAGAAAAATTGACTGGTGTCTGTAGTTTATTATTAAATTTAATGCCTTTTCTGCTGTATATTTCTCTTACTAAGGAGCAGTCTGATGTCTTTGTTGGTGCTTTGCCTTTCGCTATTTTCTATGCTTTCCGGCATACAATTTTATTATTTTGCCGTGATTTAGAATACGATTATCAACGGCTGGCCTGGATTGGTCTTTATAGCGGAATTATTGGTTACTTTTTAGGGATGTTTGGTGGATTTCAACCAATCTTCTGGGATTTGTCAGGTGTAGGGGCAGGGATTGCTTCTCAATTATTCCCAACCGCAATAAGTCAGCGAAGGCGATTAATGAAACAAGGGCTATTGCCTAAACAGGATCATCTTAAACCACTTTTTCAAGTTATTATAGTTTTGATCGGTGTTGGAATAATTGTGTGGATAAAGAAGCCAGTAATTAGTTTTGCTTTAATGTTAATCATTACCTTTTGTGCAATGGGATCAATTTGGGAAACACCCCATGCAATTCGTCCGCTGCCAGTTCGTCTACATGGGGCTAATTACTTACTAGCATTAATTTTGCTTGGCGCAATGTTACTGTTGCGATTAGGGAGAAGTTTAGGCTTTGGGAAACCACTTGAATGGGGAACCGCTCTTTTATTAATCTTCCTCATTACGATGATCCTTGCCTTGCTTGTAAACCATCGGCGATTACTTCATTATCCCAATCATTTACGGCAACGAATAATGCTTTATGGTGCTTGTGGTCAGTATTGGACCTTGTATAGTACCGTCTTTATTGGTATTTTGTATGGCACAAAAATGTATTCTTGGACAATTGTTGCTTACTTATTTGCTTTCGTCTTTGGAGGATTATTGGTAAAACAAACCCACCATTTATTCCATTTTAAGGCTTATCAAATTAATTTAGTGATGCTAACAATTGGAATTTTATTAACATTTTGGCTGCCAACATATTTTATTGGCGTATTTATTATCCGTAGCTTTGCCGGTGCAGAACGTAAAACAGCAATTGATGACTACGAGAAAGCAACCCATAATTATAGTATTTCTTCGATCGTCAATTATTACTCTGCATCAATTGCGGGGATAATTTCCCAATTAGTAATGTGGGGAAGCTTATTTATTTTTGCTGGAACAACGGGAATGAATAAAATTTTTGGTGCTTTCTCAGTAGGAAAAACAAGTATTCAAAGCTTTCCAATTATCATGAATACGCATCTTATTCTTGCGGGTTACATGATTATATTTATAATGGCATTGGCGTTTAGATTAAAGAACACAAAAAAGCAAGAACTTAGATAGAAATGTCTTTGTCCTTGCTTTTTACAATTTCTTGGCGCCAATGATTAAGATGTTTTTTAGTGATGACACACAAACCATCATCGCCGACCTGCTTCATTTCGTCAGTACACATGATTTTAATGTCACCAGTTTGTTTTGCTCTGTTTTCGCCCCAGTAATTTAAATAACGAAGGGCGGCATAAAGGTTCTCACCCTCAGGAGTTAAGCGATATTCAACGTGCGGAGGAATTGTATTGAAACTTTTACGGATAACGAGGCCGGCATCTGTCATTTCACGAAGCTGGTCACTCAAGACTTTATATGAGGTGCCTAGTTGCTTAACTAGTTCACTTGTCCGTCGGGGATGACCAGCTAAGAGATAGAGGATGACAGACTTCCATTTACCACCGATGATTGCTAGAGCGTAGTCTGCTCCAGTATTATACATTTTAGGTTGCCGTTCCATTAAAATTCCTCCTTTAACGTTTACAATAATTATATAACGTTCAAGAGGATGAAGAAAAATAAGTTTACTTAATTAATTTGAACATCTCTTCGTCATCAAGATGAGTCTTTTCCCCAGCTGGTGCCTCAATTGAACCAAATGGCATTTCAGCACGCAATTGCCAATCAGCTGGAAGATTAAATGCTTGATGAATTGCATCATCAATCAATGGGTTATAATGTTGAAGACTGGCACCGATTCCTTGCTCTGCGAGTGCTGTCCAAACGGCTTGTTGAGCACCACCAAGTCCTTGTTCAGCCCAGTTTGCAAAATTAGCTGCATATGATGGATAATCATTCTCTAATTGGTGCACAATTGTAGTGTCAGTAAAGTAGAGGATCGTTCCATAACCAGCTTTGAAACTATCAATCTTGGCCTTTGTTTGTTCAAAAGCATCTGGACTCTTAGCGATTTTGCGTAAAGCGTCCTCAACAATTTCCCATACTTTGTCTGATGACTTGCCAAATAATACGACTGCCCGTACTGTTTGACTATTGAAAGCAGTTGGTGAGTTTTTGACTGTTTGCTTCACTAAGTCAAAAATTTCTTCTGGTGTTTGTGAAAGATTATCACCAAGCGCATAGATTGAACGACGATTTGCAGATAAACTATTAAATTGTGAATTCATAATAATCACTCCCGTACATTTATTTACTTACTAATAGTAATTGAAAGATAAAAATATACAAGAAGTGAATTTTATTTCACCAGAGAAAGGAGAAAAAATGGTCGAAAAAGATTGTCCAATTGAAAATACGCTTAAATTAATAAACGGAAAATGGAAAAGCGTAATTATATATCAAATTAGTAAATATGAGCCTTGTCGTTTTTCGGAGTTGCAAAAATTAATTCCAGATTGTTCAAAGAGAATGTTGGCTCTTCAACTAAAGGATTTAGAAGAAGCAAGCATTATTCAAAAGCGTGTTTATTCGACAGTGCCGCCTAAGACTGAGTATTCATTGACAGAAGTAGGAAAAAGTTTGGTACCAATAATTAGGTCAATTAACCAGTGGGGCAAAAAATATAATAAAAAATAAAATTTGCTGATTACTTGTCCATCAATTATATCTTACCTGAATGTAACTACCTTACTTGTATGTACTTACTTTTAATTGGTACAGAGAATTGTATACTAAAAGTAGAATTTATGAGGAGGTAGAAATAATGGCAAGAGAAGTTTTGATTCTGGGTGCAACGGGAAAAATTGCTGGACACGCAATTGATGCATTGTTAGCAAATGGTAATGATGAATTATTACTATTTACCCGGCACCCACAAAATATGAATGTTGTCGATGAAAATCGCGAAACAGTTATTAAAGGGGATGTCCTAAATATTGGTGATTTAGAGCCAGCAATTGAACGGGCAGATGTGGTTTATGCTAATCTACGTAATCCTGAAATTACGCAACAAGCTAAAAATATTGTCAGCTTAATGGAAAAATATGCTGTAAAGCCATTAGTCTGGATTTCTTCGATTGGAATCTATGATGAAGTTCCAGGTAAATTTGGTGAGTGGAATAATGAGATGTTAGGTGGCGGCCAAGAAGATAGCTATTTAGGAACTTATCGCAGTGCTGCCGATGTAATTGAAAATTCAACCCTTGATTACACGATCATTCGACCAGCATGGTTAACAGATAAGGATGAAGTAGATTACGAAACGACTGCAAAAGGGGAAGCGTTCAAAGGTACCGAGGTCTCGCGAAAGTCGATTGGTAATTTTGTAGCAAAAATCATTGATGATCCGGCACCGTATGCACGAAAAAACTTTGGTGTGAATAAACCCAATACAGACGGGGATAAACCGGCATGGTATTAAATCGCTAATTGCAAGATAGATTAATTCATTGTATACCGATACCGAATAATTTAATAACGACTCGTCTTTAGTCCCCGGATTAAAGACATTAAGAGTACTAGCCATCTTCTACTAGGGCCTGTCACAATGACATGAAGAAGTTGGTTAGTACTCTTTTATTTTTTAGGAGGTTTTTAATATGAATGTTGAAGTAAAAACATTAAACGAAATGACAGCTCAAGAATGGTGTAAATTGGCAGAAGAACGGGTAAGGGTTTTTGTTGTTGAGCAAGAATGTCCTTATCAAGAAATCGATGAACAGGATTATCAAGCTCACCATTTAATGTTAAAGGACGAGCGAGGAGAATTAGTGGGTTATACGCGAATTATGGCTAAGGATAGCTCTCATGCGACTTTTGGCCGCGTATTAGTTTTAAAACAATTTCGTGGACATGAATACGGGCGTCAGCTAGTTCAGGCAACGATCGATGAAACTAAGCGTCTTTTCCCAAATAAGACAATTCAAATTCAAGCTCAAGCATATCTTAAAGAATTTTACGCATCGTTTGGACTTAAGCCGATTTCAGATGTTTACCTTGAAGATAATATCCCGCACTTAGATATGGTATTGGATTAATTGTGAAGAAAATACTAATAGAGTAGTAATTTTGCGTTAAAGTAAGATAATTATTAATTTGTTGTGTGCGCTTCCATGATATAGTGAGGATATTGAACTGACACTATCAAATAAGGAGGCAGAATATTATGGCAAAGACATTTACAAGAGAAGAATTAAAAAAATATGATGGGCAAAACGGGAATCCAGCTTATGTAGCAATTAATAATCGTGTCTATGATGTAACTCATATTCCCGCATGGCAAGATGGTACCCATCATGGAAATAAGGCAGGATTGGATTTGACAGATGTTCTGTTTAATTACTCTCCGCATAAAGATCGGGTGTTGGCCAAATTACCGTTAGTAGGACAATTAGTGTAAGAAAGACTGGGTTTATCTTAGTCTTTTTTATAAAATTAAATTATTGTATTTCTAGTCATTGGAGTGCTTTTAGTTTATTTATTAAATAATAGTGTTATATTTAAAATAATAATGGACTTTAGGAGGAACAACTCATGGCTGAGAAAAAATTTACACGAGATGAATTAGCTAAATATAATGGTGATGGCGAAAAACCACATTACATGGCAATTGATGGGTTAGTTTATGACATTACAGATGCTCCTAAAAAAGGAATCAGCATAAAAGAGTTAATGGAAGTCGTTTTTGGCCGTTCAAAAGAAAAAGATGAAATTCTAAAAAAGTTAACAGTTGTCGGGAAATTAGCTGATTAAGGAGTAGGTTGGATGGCAAATCAAACATTTACCAGAGATGAGTTGCGTAAATATAATGGACAGAATGGAGCAGCTGCATATATTGCAATCGATGGAATTGTTTACGATGTGACTCATAGTCCTGCTTGGAAAAATGGGATTCATCATGGATATCAAGCCGGTTATGATTTAACGGATGCACTGTATAAGGTTTCTCCCCATAAAGACCGCGTATTGGCAAATCTACCCAAGGTGGGGACTTTAGTTGGAGAAGAATAAATAGCAGGAACTCTCAAAAGTATCTTGAGTCCCTGCTATTATTCATTTGAAATTATCCCCAAACTTCTGTAGCAATTTCTTTAACAAGTGCAACCTTCTTCCATTGTTGTTCTTCTGTTAAAATATTTCCTTCTTCAGTTGATGCAAAGCCACATTGAGGACTAAGACAGAGCTTATCTAATGGATGGAATTGTGCGGCTTCATGAATTCGTTTGATAATTGCTTCCTTATCTTCAAGTTCACCTGATTTTGAAGTAATTAAACCAAGAACAACATACTTATCATCAGGAACTTTGCTAAGTGGTTCAAATCCGCCAGCACGTTCACTATCGTATTCGAGATAGAAGGCAGTGACGTTTTCCTTAGCAAATAGCGTGTCGGCAACTGGTCCATATCCACCGGCAGCCGCCCATGTTGAGTGATAGTTTCCGCGGCAAACGTGGGTATTAATTGTTAAGTCGGCAGGTAAATTAGCGATTGCATCATTGTTTACTTTTAAGAATCGCTTTTGAAGGGCTTCAAGCTGAGATACATCAGCATTGGGGTCTTTTTTCTTTAGGTTAGCAAAGGCGTTAACAGAAATTCCCCATGTACAGTCATCTAGTTGGAGAGTACGACAACCAGCAGCATAAAGATCTTCAATTACTTGATGATAAGCAGTTGCAACGTCATGATCTAAATCTTCTTGGTTGGGATAAAATTCTTTAGCATTAGCTTGATTTTCGGGACGAAGAAATTCTTCTAAAAATTGTGCTGGCGCAGGAATGGTTTGTTTAACTTGAACGCCATCAGAGGTATGAGCTTGGGTAAATTTGAAATGTTCGACAAAGGGGTGGTTTTCGCCGGAGATTTTTCCCGTAATTTGAGCAGTTTCAGGACGAGTCTCTTCATCTGCAAACTTATAGCCTTCCTTTAGAGTAGCTTTTTTAACGCCATTTAATCCCCAGAAGAAGTCAAGGTGCCACCAACTACGCCGGAATTCACCGTCAGTAACTGCTTTTAGGCCAGCAGCTTCTTCTTGTTTAATCAAATTAATGATTGCTTTATCTTCAACAGCTGTTAAGTCTGCTTGTGTTATTTCGCCGTTTGCAAATTTTGCGCGAGCTTCTTTTAGCTCTTGAGGACGAAGGAAGCTTCCAACGATGTCATAACGAAATGGTGATGTAGTACGTGTAGTGAATTCAGTCATAGTAAATCGATCCTTTCTATTTGTGATGGGTTCAAGAATTGAAGCAATAAAAAAGCCCCTAGGAAAAATATTTCTACTTTTCCTAGGGACGTTGATTAATCAATGGTTAATTAACGTGTTACCACCCTAATTTGATAGCATCTCACAATACTATCCTCAATAGGTACACTAATGGAAGCTATACCCAGACGTTTTATCGGTCGTCAATCGTGAATTACTTATATAAAATACTCGTAATTCGTGAAGCTCCAAGACCATCTTCATCTTAGTCTCTTATGTCACCTCTCATCAACCGTGATTCTCTGTAATAAGATTCTAAGATTACTCATCTTTTCTAAGCTGTTTCTCATTTATTTGTCATTATAATACGCGGATGAAATATGAATGTCAAGAAACTATTTTACTTTTTTTATTCGAAGGTAGTAAACAAGGAGTAATAATAATGTGACCGTAACACCACATGTAATACATGCAACAATATTACTAGGATCGCTTAGTTGACGAATAAAGTTTCCAAAATAGAGATATAAAACAAAAGCATTAAGAAAATATGCAAAGATTGCCCCTAAGATACCAATTTTTAAACTTTTGAAAATAATATTTCGGTAGGCAGAATGAATATCACCTTTCTCTACTTCTTGATCTGCAAGGTGATATTTGTGACCTGCATACATAACATAACCACCAGCAATGAATATAGTAAAAATGAGAATCGTACCACTAAGTATAAAAAATGCCAATAAATAATTTTTTGTTACACCACCAATTATTATTGTAAGGAGAGAGATGGCAATGTTAAACCAATAAAGCATAATGGCGACCGTATTACCGATAGTGTTTGCCTGAGTTTTTTTGTATTCGTCGATTGGACCAGAGATATTATAGAATTGTTTAAATATTTTTGTACCGATTGATTCTTTCATTATGGTTCCTCCCAAAATAAAGAGTTAAGGTCAGTATGAAGCGCATGTGCCAAGTTTAAGCAAAGACCAAGAGTTGGATTATATTTATCATTTTCGATTAAATTTATTGTTTGCCGTGCGACTCCGATTTCTTTGGCAAGCTCCAACTGAGATAATTTTTGCTGTTTTCGATACTTCCTAACATTATTCAATATTCCTCCCTCCTTTTGTCGTGTATATAAGACATCTTATATTTAATATTCTATTTATGCATCAAATAAATGTCAAGTATACATGACAAAAAATAAATCTTGACATTTACACTTCAAAGTATTAAATTAGATAAAAATTAAAATATGATTATAAAAACACGTTGAAAAGAAGAGTAATTATGAGTGGATTAGCAGAGAGTCCTTGGTTGATGGAAAAGGATAACCTGCTTATAATGAAAATCACTTTGAGTGCCATGATGAAATTAGTAATTAATGGTGGGATCAGCCCATTATAGCTGACGTGTTTAATGGAAACATTGAACATTTGAGGCTAATAATGTGAATTATTGGCGAATTAAGGTGGTACCACGCAAAAAGCGTCCTTAGGTTAAGTTGTTTAATCTAAGGACGCTTTTTTATAGTCATAAAAAGGAGAGAGAATTATGAAATTTACAGTCGTTGGTGCAGGTGCAATGGGATTACGGTTTGGTGTTCTATTACAAGAAGCAGGTAATGAAGTCGATTTTGTTGAAGGATGGTTACCACATTACAACAAGATGAAAGAACAAGGAGGAGTTTATGTAACTCGCGAGCATAAAAATAGACACCTTGTTCCCGTTAATGTTTATACACCTGAAGAATACAATGCTACAGATGCTGATTTTGTTTTCTTTGAATTAAAACAAATGCAGTTAGATGATATGTTAAAACGTTGTGAACATTTCTTGAAGGATCAATATGCGATGACAGCGATGAATGGAATGGGACATGTTGAAAAATTATTGAAGTATTTCCCAAAAGAAAAAGTAGTTGCTGGAACTGCCTTAGTAGCAACTATCTTAACTAAACCTGGCGAAGTTGAATTTGTTGGAGAACGAGGGATGGGAACGACTAATTGGGCTAATTATACTGAAAAGCCTGATGAGAAGACACAAGCGTTAATGACAGAGCTCAAAAAAGCAAACTTTAATCCATCCCTTAAAGCTGATTTTATGGGAACGTTGATGGCAAAAGTGGTCTTTAATTCAGTCGTTAATACCCTTTGTACTATGTTTGAAATTACAATGGGTGAGTATGCGGCGTTTGATAAGGCTGATGAACTATCTCGGCAATTAATCGATGAAGCATATGATGTCTGTGAACGTGCAGGAGTACAATTAGTTAATACGCGAGCAGAAGAGCTAGAAAGTGTAAATTATGTCTCTAAAGTTGGCTGTCCGCATCATTATCCTTCAATGTACCAAGATATGAGTCATAATCGTCCAGTGGAAGTTGATTATATTAATGGTTACTTTGTTAAGCTGGGTCGCCGATATAATTATGAAGCCAAAACCCATAATTTTGTTACTAATTTAGTCCACTTAGCGGAAACAACTCGACAAAATCGAAGTGTTAAATAGTATTAAATAGACCTCTAACATTTTAGATCAATGTAGGAGGTCTATCATAATTTAGAAATAAATTTTAATTGCCTGGGATATCACTTTCGTCTTGGAAGTTAAATTCGTTGGCATGACGAAGGGAATAGAAGAAGTAAACGCCTAATCCAACTACCAGCCATAATAAGTATGTTAACCAAGCATTGAGTGAGATGCTTACTAATAAAACAATACAGATCAATACTGATAGAACAGGAATAACGTTGCCAAAAGGTACCTTAAATGGTCGTTTTAATTCTGGATAACGGTACCGTAAGATAATTACGATAAGCGAAATCAAAGCAAAGACAACCAATGATCCAATGTTGGCGATTAATGCAAGATAATGGAGATCGAATTCTCCGGCTAAGACAGCTGCAAGAAGTCCGACTAACCAAATAGCACGATTAGGACTTTGAGTTTTGTCATTAACTTTAGCGAGGCCTTGAGGAAGAAAGGCACTTCGACTCATTGACTTCATGATATTTGAGCCAGCATAGATGAATGCAAAGACGACAGCCATAATTCCTAAAACAGCACCAAGTGAAACAATCTCAGCCACGTATTTATGACCTTTAGCTAAAAGAACATATGACATAGCTTCAGAGACATTCAAATCTTTATAGCTTAGAACTCCCGTCATAACAAGACTAACTAAAATATAGAGGGCCGTTGAAATGACTAAACATAAAATTATTGCCCGGGGAATATTTTTATCAACATCTTTAGCATCTTCAGCAGAAGTAGCTAATGCATCAAATCCAAGGAAGGAGAAGAAGACAGCAGATGCTCCTGTGAAAATCCCTTTGTATCCATATGGTAAAAAGGGGTGCCAGTTAGCTGGATTGATATGTTGAGCACTAACAACGATAAATAGAACAATAATAAAGATTTTGACACCAACCAAGAAGTTGTTAACAAGTTTACTTTCACTGGTTCCACGTGTCAGAATAATCGTCATAAAAAGGATCATCAAGACAGCGGGGAGGTTTACATAACCACCAGCTGCAGGCGTAACCAGTAATTTATGCGGTAAATTAACTCCGAGGACTTCTAGGAACGATTGTACGTACCCAGTCCACCCATTGGCTACTGTAGCGGTTGTAGTAACGTAGACCCCAATCAGCGTCCATCCAGCAAGGAACGCCATAAATTTACCAATTGAAACCCACGCGTAGTAAAAGGCACTTCCTGAATTGGGTAAACTAGTGGTTAATTCTGAATAACAGAGACCAATTAAACCACTAGCAAGAGCAGCAATCAGAAAAGAGAAAACAATTGCGGGGCCTGAATCTTCCGCGGCGACAATTCCAGTTAAAACTAAAATTCCAGTTCCGATGATTGCGCCAATACCTAGAATAGAAAGGTCGAAGAGGCCGAGAGTTTTCTCATGCTCTTTTCCCTTGGGTAACTGATTTTGCATGATTATGATTCCTTTCATAAAATACTGAAAACTGAAACTTAATTTTACATTAAAAATTACTGTGAATCAAATTTCACTTTAAAACTTATTGGCAATCCACGGTCTACCAATAGGGGTTAACCGTTCTATCATACAAATTTTGGCGCTTACGATGAGAATGGCTTTTGATAATTGCTTTCAAAACTAGTTATTAACAATAATTTATTTTAAAATAGCTAATGAGTTTGAAAAGAAAGCAGATGAACAAATGAAACAGCATAAGCTAATTGTCATTTCGCTAGATTCACTAGGGTTTCGTGACCTAAACGAATTACGCCAAATAACACCAACATTAGCGAATTTAATAAAAAAAGGAACCTGGGTAAAAAAAGTTAAAGGAATCTTTCCAACGTTAACTTACCCATCCCATACTTCGATTATTACCGGTCAGTATCCGGCTGTGCATGGAATTGTTAACAATACTAAATTGCAGCCACGCCGGCAATCGCCTGACTGGTTCTGGTATCGAAAAGATATTCAATCGATGCCCCTCTATGATATTGCAAAAGAAAAGGACTTAACAACTGCTGCATTTTTGTGGCCTGTTACTGCTGGCAGTAAGATTGATTATAACCTTGCGGAAATCTTTCCTAATCGAATTTGGACAAATCAAGTACTGGTTTCGTTAAAGGCAAGTAGTCCGTTATTTTTATATGAAATGAATAAGAAATACGGTAAATTACGGCACGGAATTAAGCAACCGTGGCTTGACGATTTTGTAACAGCATGTGCGGTTGATACGATTAAAAATAAAAAGCCAGACTTAACCTTAATTCACTTAGTTGATATGGATAGTATGCGTCACCGTTATGGGGTTCGATCACCACAAGCAAAAGAAGCATTGCACCGTCTAGATAAACGCGTAGCTAAGATAATTCAAGCGACAAAAGATACCGGTACTTACCCGCAAACAGACTTTGTAATTTTAGGAGATCACTATCAAATTAATGTTGATAAGATGATTCATTTGAATATGCTATTTGCGCAACAAGGACTTCTTCACCCTCTTGGAAAGAAAAGTACTTATCGAAATAACTGGCAAGTCACTGCTAAAACTTGCGATGGAGAAACTTATATTTACACTCGTGGTGCCGTGGATCGAGGAAAACTTAAGCAAATGATTGCTGGTGTCGAAGGCGTTGAGCGAATCTATGATAACGCAACGGCGATCAAACGGGGCGCAGATCCTAAGTGCACATTCCTCGTCGAAGCCAAACCGGGATACTATTTCACTGATGAGGTAAACAGGCCAGCGATTGTCGAAAAAGTTGATTCGGAATCAATTGGAACTCACGATCGCTATCGAGGGGTCCATGGCTACGGGCCAACACAAGCAAATTACTTCACTACTGCTATTTTTGCCGGTCCACAAATCAAAGGTGGTGCGACTGTTGAAAATGCTCACCTGGTTGATGAAGGACCGACATTTGCTAAATTATTAGGATTACATTATCCGGCTCCAACTGCCGGACAAGCAATTGATGCGATCTTTAAAGACTGAGGTGACGTTGTGAAGTTTACAAGACAACAATGGCAATGGATTTTTTATGATTGGGCAAATTCTGGTTATGGAATTTTAGTTGTGACCGCTGTTTTACCAGTCTATTTCAAAGCAGTAACTGATCATGCAGGTGTTAGTGCAGCAAACTCGACAGCGCTGTGGGGATACGCAAATAGTTTTGGTACGCTTATTATTTCATTACTTGCACCTTTATTGGGAGCATTGGCTGATTATCCGCATGCAAAAAAACGCTGGCTAAATCTCTTTACTTGGTTGGGAATTTTGCTGACAATTGGCCTTGCTCTTGTTCCAACCAAATATTGGCAGGTGCTTTTACTTGTTTATATTGGGTCGATCATTGGTTACTCAGGAGGAAATTTATTTTATGATAGTTTCCTAATAGATGTAGCTGATAATAAGCAAATGGACCGTGTTTCGTCGACTGGTTATGGAATGGGCTATCTAGGAGGAGTAGTCGCCTTTATCATCTTTTTAGTCGCAGAACTAAGTAAAGGCTTTGGCGGTCTCCTAAACAGTTATGGAGTAGCCCGATTTAGTTTTATTCTGGCTGCAGTTTGGTGGGGTATTTTTGCGTGGCCGTTATTAAAAAATGGTCATCATCAACAGTGTGACAAATCCTTTTATCGATAGTTTGCGCCGTCTGAGAAGAACCATGCATCATATTAATCAATATAAGCAGTTGACATGGTTTTTAGTTGCCTATTTCTTCTATATTGACGGTGTTGATACAATTTTTACGATGGCAACAGTTATTGGTAAAGACTTAGGAATTCAAACAATGATGCTGATGGTGGTTTTGTTAGTAGTTCAGTTAATTGCTGTTCCATTTTCACTTTTGTATGGTTGGCTTGCTAATAAGTTTTCTACGAGACGAATTATTATGCTAGGCATTATCGTTTATTTCTTTATTTGTCTTTATGCTTTACGGTTAGAAACTTTGATCGATTTTTGGATTTTAGCTATTTTAGTTGGGTCAAGCCAAGGCGGACTTCAAGCACTTAGTAGATCATACTTCGGCCGCCTTGTTCCTAAAAATGACAGTAGTGAATTTTTTGGTTTCTATAATATCCTTGGGAAGTTTTCCGCAATTCTCGGTCCCTTTATTGTTGGAATCGTTACTCAATGGACTGGTAAATCGACGGTTGGTGCGGCTTCATTAAGTGTTCTATTTGCCCTGGGGTTAGTTATGTTTATATTTGCTTCGGCTATTAAGGATAAATAAAAAGGGAGCGAGACAGAAGTCACTTGTGACTTCGTTTTTCGACGCGAAGCTAGCCTCTGGGAGCCCTCGCAAGCAACAATAGGCCTCTAACGTTCGGTTTTGCCGGACATTAGAGGCCATTGTTGTACTGCGTATTTGCTTTTTATGAAAGTAACTTAACTTATGCCGCAGTCCTTTTAAAATTACTTGCGAACGTTAAGGATACCTTGACCAATACCAGCGGGTGCATCAGTCTTAACTTCAAATGAAAGACCGCTTGCGTGACGTTCTTCAGTAGCTTTACCCATTGCTTTAAATAAATCGTTCATAGTAGACATATCTTATACCTCCAAAATAAATAGTTTTTATTTTTTATGATTAATTATTATATTTAGTGGCTCAGAAGCGAGCGTTTATTACTATAAAACCTTTGATGAATAGTGTCAATCATTAATTTTAGGTTGTCCAAAACTTCACGAATGCTTCGAAAACGGTTTATTTTTGGTGGTTAAAGTTATGCTAAAAATTTCACTTTCATAAAATTTAAAATAAAAAAATGGCTTTCACAAAAGTTGTGATAAAGCCATTTTTAATCTTAATTACTTTTCGCGGGAGTAAGAAGCAATATCTTCAAGAATTTCATTCATAAATGCTTCTTGACTCATTTCGTTTTGTTCTTTTTCACCGTACTTACGAACAGATACACCATTGTTATTCTTTTCGTCGTCTCCAACAACAAGAGTGTATGGAACCTTTTGTGTTTGAGCTTCACGAATCTTGTAGCCCATCTTTTCGTTTCGGTGATCGACATTAACACGGATATTAGCAGCCTTCATCTTCTTAGCGAGGTCATCTGCGTATTCACCATGGGCTTCTTCGTTAACAGGGATAATGTGAACTTGTTCTGGGGCTAGCCAAGTTGGGAATGCACCCTTGTAAATTTCTGTTAAGTAAGCCATGAACCGTTCCATTGTTCCAACAACACCACGGTGAATCATAACTGGTTGATGTTCTTTACCGTCTTGACCAACGTAGGAAAGTCCGAATCGTTCTGGAAGCATAAAGTCAAGTTGAATCGTTGACATTGTTTCGTCATTTCCAAGAGCAGTCTTAGTTTGAATATCAAGTTTTGGACCATAGAAGGCAGCTTCACCTTCAGCTTCATAATAATCAAGGTTAAGATCGTCCATTGCTGATTTCAACATTGATTGGGATTTTTCCCACATTTCGTCATTAGCGTAGTACTTCTTAACGTTCTTAGGGTCACGAAGAGAAAGACGGAAGCTGTAATCAGTAATATCAAAGTCTTCGTAAACGCTCATGATCAACTTCAAAATCTTAGCGAATTCAGAACGAATTTGGTCAAGGGTAACGAAGGTGTGACCATCGTTCAAAGTCATTTCACGAACCCGTTGAAGACCAGAAAGAGCACCTGATTTTTCATAACGGTGCATCATACCAAGTTCAGCAATCCGTAATGGAAGATCACGGTATGAACGAATATGGTGCTTGTAAACTTGAATATGACTTGGGCAGTTCATTGGCCGTAATTCAAGCATTTCGCCATCACCCATGTCCATTGGTGGGAACATATCGTCGCGGTAGTGTTCCCAGTGACCAGAAGTCTTGTAGGCATCAAGATTCATTAGGACTGGAGTATAAACGTGTTGGTAACCATCGGCAACTTCCCGGTCAATAATGTAACGTTCGATGGTCCGGCGAATAGTAGCACCTTTTGGTAACCAGTATGGTAAACCGGCACCAACTTTAGGATCAACAAAGAAGAGGTCAAGTTGGTTACCGATAACACGGTGGTCACGTTCCTTAGCTTCTTGACGTTTCTTTAAGTCTTCTTCTAATGCGTCCTTCTTGTAGAAGACAGTTCCGTAAATCCGTTGAAGCATTGGATTTGAAGACATACCTTTCCAGTAAGCACCAGCAACAGAAAGAAGGCGTAAGTTTTTAACAACGTTACCATATAAAAGAATGTCATCATCTGCAACAGCTTTGACATCACCAAGTTGGTACATTGCTACTTTGCCGTCTTTAGCATTTTCATTGATCAATTCAGTTGAGAAACGATCATCTTTTACTTCGGCAAGTGCTTCCTCTACAGGTACTTCAACAAATTCTACCTTAACATCGTTCTTTGCCATTCCCTTGATTACATCTTCAAGAGCTGGTAATTCGTCAGCAGAAACTTGTTGATTATCTTTATCAGAATCAACGTGGAAACCATCTTCGTCAGCGACAGCTTCACCAAGTCGAATACCCTTAAATTCTTGTTTTAATGCAGCCTTTAACATTAATGCAGAAAGCTTACGTAATGCTTCTAAACCTTCTTGTGAATCCCGATCGATCTTCTTAACTGATCCGTCTGGGGACATAACAGCAACCTGAGCCATAGAAATCTCTCCTTTAATATAAATAAAAACGTCCCTGATACTTTCAATGTTGAAAGTATCAGGGACGTCAATTAACAAAAATTAGCGTGGTTCCACCCATCTTTAGGACACACTAGTAATGTCCTCTCTAAGGTGCGGTAACGGACACGATCCGACTAGCCTTATCTCGGCTAATAATAAGGGAAGGTGGTACAACCATCATTGTCACTCATAAGTACTTCCACTCAAGGCACTTACTCTCTGTAGAGGACTTTGAAGGTGCATATCCTTCAATCGATTGTCTTGATTATAGCACGCCCACTTTAATTGACAACCCCTTTATTCCAAATTAATGTTGATTATTTTGAGATGAAGCAGGTTGCGGGTTTGATTGGGAGCTAGTACTTTGCGAACTTTGATTAGGCTGTGACCCAGAATTGCTACTTGCTGGTTGTGAAGTAGATTGTTGTTGGCTGTTGCCTTGATCGTGGTGTTCTTCCTGCGATGGTTGGTTTTGTTGTGGAGTTGAGGAAGAGTTAGTAGTTGGTTGTTGGTTAGTTGAATGATTTGTCTGAGGCGTGCTATTTGAACGACTAGGCGTTGAAATACTATAAGTATCTTGAGTATCATTATCATCACTGTCATTGGAATTTGAACGATGTTTATGACTGCTACTGCTGTTCTTTTTATGTTTCTTGCGTGATGAAGTACTGGTGGAGACAGTAGTGTCATTACTATCAACATTGACAGGGTCCTGTTGTTTAACTAAGAAAATAACAATGGTTGCAATTAAGACAACTAATAGACAGCCTAAAATGACCTTAAACATTCGGCGTGAAATTCCATATGGATTCTTTTTCTTGTTAGGGGATGCTGTCTTGTGTTTATGGTTAGGGGTAGGCTGTTTAGGCTTACGATTAAAGAAAGAACGTTTTTTCTTTTCTTCACCTGGCTTAGGAGTGTCATAGAGCTCAACCCGTGTAGGCCGCCGCTTATTGTTATTTTGATTATTATCTTTATTATTCAATGATTTCACCTCATACTTAATGAGTAATATATCTAGTTCCTTATTATACCATGGTGAGCCTAGATGTATTAAAAAATGGCCGACTCATTATGGGCCGACCACTTTTCGTATTTCTTCATAGCTATTTTGAGGGGGATAGTATAGAAGAAAAATAGGGGTTTATTTATATTAGGGATTGTCTATACTATACCGTTCAAGTATGAACATTTTGTGAAAGAATCGTTACAAAAATAAAAAACTGGAAATTTACTTCCAGTTCTTTGTTTTAATCTTCTACAACTGAATCTTTCATTTGAGCTTCACGTTGGCCGAATCCTTTGCCTTCAGCAGCAAACCGCTTGTCCCCTTTATAGAGTTCAACACAAGTCCAGATAAGAAGAGCAAGAATAACAATGATTGTGATATAAGCGAGAACGTCAGATGTTCCTTTTGACCAAATACCAAAGCCTTCGTAAGTTGCAGGAAGGTTGTAAAGGTTTAAGAAGGTAAGGGCAATTACAGAAATCCAACCGCAAACCTTAACCCAGCCCCTATTCTTAAATTCACCCATTTCAACTTCACTGTTAGTCATCATTAATAATGGTAACATTGAGAACGGAAGGGCAAAAGCTAAGAATACCTGTGAATTTTCCATTAAAAGGTTCAAGGCGGTATGTTGTTGGATAGTATTTTCACCGCTCGTCATTGCAACACAAGCAATAACCGGAATAACGGAAATAATCCGAGTAACTAACCGTCGTGCCCATAAAGGCATTCGCATATGAATGAAACCTTCCATAATAACTTGACCAGTTAATGTTCCAGTAATTGTTGAATTTTGCCCAGAAGCAAGTAAAGCAACGGCAAATAAAGTAGATAATACACCTGACTTAGCAACAGCAATTAACACTGGATTACTAAGCATTGAGGTATTGTTTAGGGCATCATACAGACCGAAGAAAGAGCTATCTTGAACAGCACCAGTCTTGAAAACAGCAACCCCCATAATCAAAAGAAGGGAATTAACGATAAATGCAAGAGATAATTGGATGTTTGAATCCCAAGTAGTAAAGCGAACTGTTTGTCGAATGCTGTCAAGATCATTATGATCAATCTTCCGAGTCTGAGAAATTGCTGAGTGGAGGTATAAGTTGTGAGGCATAACGGTCGCACCAATAATACCTAGGGTACCAGTTAGTGGAGTGATACCACCGATTTCAGGATGTTGGGCAATTGCTTTGGCTGATGGGAGCAGGCCCATAAATACGCCACCCCAGTTAGGGTTAGATAAGGCAACTTGGTAAGCAAAAACAAATAAGATCACCAAAATCAAACATGCAACAATTGCTTCGATCTTCCGGAATCCGATCTTGGTTAATAATAGCAGTACTAAAACATCAAGAACAGTAATAAATACAGATGGGATCAACGGAATGTGGAACAGTAAGTTTAATGCGATAGCAGCTCCGATAACTTCAGCGATATCCGTAGCCATAATCGCCAACTCAGTCATAATCCATAAAATAATACCTAATGCTTTACCGGTACGTGCCCGTGTTGCCTGAGCAAGGTCCATTTGGCTCACGATTCCGAGTTTAGCCGCCATGTATTGAAGTAACATCGCAATCAAACTTGAAATCAAGATAGTAGTCATTAAGGTATATTGGAAACTCTGTCCACCGGTAATTGAAGTTGACCAGTTACCTGGATCCATGTAACCCACAGCAACTAATGCGCCGGGACCAGAGTAAGCGAATAATGTTCGCCAGAAGCCTTTTCCACGAGGAACTTCAACTGTTCCGTTGATTTCCTCTAGTGATTTACCGTTAGCATATTCAATAAGTTTATGCTTCCGGTGTTGATTCTTTGTGTCGTCCACGCCAAATCCACCTTTCGTTTGAGTTTTGTTAATTAGATTGGAAATCATAATTAACTAAGTTCGAATACTTTGTTAGGGTAACATAAAAAAATATATCCTGCAATGGAAAATCGCCGTTATAACAGCCGTTTGGACGATCTTGAGGAGCGGTTGGAGATAAGTTTTGGCGTGCCTAATGGTGGTTAAGCGCTTTCTAAAAGCTGGAGAAATTTTCTATATAAATTTAGAATTTATTACTTTATATATAGAAACATTTTATTTCTTGATGTAAAAAGCTAAATAGGATAAAAAACCTTGTGAAATTATGTAATTGAAAAAATGATGGTAAAACCATTTATGTAATAGCAAAAAAATAGCTTAAACTTAGTGAAGAAAAAAATATTTAAAAATATTACTTTTTTTCAAAAGCCTTTTATATCAGCTTTTGTTTGAGTTTATATTTAGTAAGTTTAACGTTTTATGATGATAAAAAGAATGTGAGATAATTGTTGGACGTTTGACAATTAAGGCGTTTTCACACTATACTAACACTTGACAAATGATTAAATTCACAAGAGAGGTATTTTGATTATGAAGGCACTTGTTTTAACAGGTAAAAAGCAACTTGAAATTGAAGATATTAAAGAACCTGAAATTAAGCCTGATGAAGTCTTAATTCACACTGCCTACGCTGGTATTTGTGGTACTGATAAGGCACTCTATGCTGGTCTTCCTGGATCTGCATCAGCTGTTCCTCCTATTGTTTTAGGTCACGAAAACTCAGGTGTAGTTACAAAAGTTGGTTCAGAAGTTACTAACGTTAAGCCAGGTGATCGTGTAACTGTAGACCCTAACATTTACTGTGGTCAATGTAAGTACTGCCGGACTCAACGCCCAGAATTATGTGAACATCTTGATGCTGTTGGTGTTACCCGTAACGGTGGCTTTGAAGAATACTTTACTGCTCCTGCAAAAGTTGTTTACCCAATTCCTGATGATGTTTCATTAAAGGCAGCTGCCGTTGTTGAACCAATTTCATGTGCAATGCACGGTGTTGACTTACTTGAAACTCACCCATACCAAAAGGCTTTAGTATTAGGTGATGGCTTTGAAGGTCAATTATTTGCACAAATCTTGAAGGCTCGTGGTATTCACGAAGTTACTTTAGCTGGTCGTTCAGATGAAAAGTTGGAAAACAACCGGAAGCACTTTGGCGTTAAGACTATCAATACGACTAAGGAAGAAATTCCTGCTGATGCATATGACATCGTTGTTGAAGCTGTTGGTTTGCCGGCTACTCAAGAACAAGCACTTGCAGCTGCAGCTCGTGGTGCTCAAGTATTAATGTTTGGTGTTGGTAACCCTGATGACAAGTTCTCAGTAAACACTTACGATGTATTCCAAAAGCAACTTACAATTCAAGGGGCCTTCATTAACCCTTACACTTTTGAAGACTCAATTGCACTTCTTTCTTCTGGTGTTGTTGACCCATTACCACTCTTCTCACACGAATTAGACCTTGATGGTGTTGAAGGTTTTGTTAGTGGTAAATTAGGTAAGGTTTCAAAAGCTGTCGTTAAGGTTGGCGGCGAAGAAGCTTAATTCTAGATTAAGATAAAAATTAAATCTATTGAAAACGGGGCGAGATAAATTTCTCACCTCGCTTTTTTTATGCTTTATTTCATATGCAAGTGAATGTAATTAGCAATTAAATCAAGCCTTAGGTAAAGCGCTACAATCGCAAAATTTGCAGAAATAGCAGTATTATAATTTTTATCTAATGATTGACATGGTGTCACTTTGATGATAATGTATAAAATACATTCACGGTGACACGGTGTCACGATGCGGTGGAGGAATTAAGATGCCAAGTACAACATTTAAAAATTTAAATCGACAGAAAAAAGAACTTATTACTAACGCATTACTAACAGAATTTAGTCAACATAGCTTAGCAAGTGCTCAAGTTGCACGAATTGTAAAGCAAGCGGGAATCGCCAGAGGAGCATTTTATAAGTATTTTGCGGATTTAACGGAGGCGTATCAGTATCTTTACCAAGTGGCAATTTTAGAAATCCATACACCAATTACCCGGGCTAACCACATTTTAGCTGCGAGTGATTATGTTAATCAGATTAAAGCTTTTGTAGATGAAATCAACGGAAGCAAGTACCGCGATTTTATGCGTTTACACTTTCAAACAAATGAAGGATTGTTACGTGATAATACACAACCGCAAATTAAAATTCATAGTGCTCAAGAATGGAGTGTAATGGTTTTAAGTCATGAAACAATTAAGGATTGTCTTCTTCATCCCAATAAACAAGGTGAAGCAATTGAACGGCTATCCAAGGCACTAACTGCACTATTGCAGTAGGAGGTAGAATATGTTTTTAGCACTAAAAGAAATAAAACATGAAAAGCTGCATTACGGATTAATCGTTGCCATGATTGTTTTGATTAGTTACTTAATGTTTTTCTTAATGGGAATGATGTTGGGATTGCAAAATGAAAATGATGCTGCCATTAAAGAGTGGGGTACGGAAACTGTTTTTCTAAACAAAAATAGTAATGATAACCTTGGACAATCGATTATCACTCGCGATCAACTAGCAGGTAAGGATCAAAAGAATGTTGCGCTTGTTGGGCAAGCACCAGTAGTTCTTAAAGAAAAAGGGGCAAGTAAAGAAAGTGCTCAATTTATCGGTTTAGATCCTGACCAATTTATTTCCCGGGAAAAGATCAAGATTACAAGTGGTCGTCAAGCCAAGGGAAATAACGAAATTGTTGTTGATAAGAGTTTAAGCAAAAAGGGTTATCATTTAGGAGATCGAGTAACAATCAATTCTCAAAATGAGAAATATAAGATTGTTGGTTTTGTCAATGACGCTAAATTTAGTGTTGCGCCCGTCGTATATGGTAGTTTACCAGTTTGGCGGGAACTGAGAGGATTAAATAGTTCGGCTGTTGCTAGCGGACTCTTTTCTGACCATAAGCTTAGTAAAAGTTCCTATCCCGCTCTCCAACACTACACTGTTAACGAATATATTAATAAGCTACCGGGATATTCAGCACAAAATAATACCTTTACTTTTATGATTGGGTTCTTAATGGTAATTTCGTTAATTGTAATTGCGGTCTTCTTATATATTCTTACCATGCAAAAAATAAGTCATTATGCAGTTATGCGCGCTCAAGGAATTCCTGCGCGGCACTTAATTCTTGCAACAGTTACTCAATCAATTTTCCTAATGATTAGTGGTGTAATAGGAGGAATTATTTTAACCCTTCTTACGAGTGTGGCAATTCCAATGTCGGTACCAGTTATTATGAATTGGCCCCTAATTAGTTTAATGGCAGTGGGATTAATAGTTCTTGGGATGATTGGTTCATTATTACCAGTGCGAATGATTATTAAGATTGACCCCGTACAGGCCTTGAATTAAGATGGGAGGCAAATGTTATGTCAAAATTGAAGTTAGTAGATGTTAACAAATATTATGGCGAAGGAATTAGCCGTGTTCATGTTCTTAAAGATGTTAATTTTTCTGCTAAAGCGGGAGAATTAAATTTGATTTTAGGGCCTTCTGGATCAGGAAAGAGTACCTTTTTAACAATTGCGGGCGGTTTACAAACGCCTACTTCCGGAAAAGTGTTAATTGATGGAATTAATATTGAAAAGTTATCTTCTAAAAAACGTGATGAACTGCGCTTGCAGAAAATTGGTTTTATTCTTCAGTCGTATAACTTGCTACCTTATCTAAATGTGGCTGATCAATTTAAACTTGTTGATCGTGTAAAGAAGAGCGGTAATATTTCATCAGCAGCTTTTGATGAATTATTGGAAAAACTCGCGATAAAAAAACTGCTCAAGCAATACCCTTCTGAATTGTCAGGAGGTCAAAACCAACGAGTAGCGATTGCGCGTGCTTTATATACCGATCCTGAGATAATTCTTGCAGACGAACCAACAGCAGCTTTAGATAGTAATTTAGTAAAGTCAGTGGGACAATTATTTCAAGATCTGGCTAAAAAGAAAGGAAAAGCGGTGATTGCTGTAACCCATGATTTACGTTTACGTGAATATGCAGATAATGTTTACGAGTTAGCCGATGGGAAACTTACATTAAGCAAAAATTCCACAGACCAATAATATAAATAATGTTAAAGAATTATGAGCAAAAAGCCTTTTTTATAACGAACCTTGCTATAATAAACGGACTAAATAAATAGTGAAGGGGGAGGATGCAATGGCTTTTTTAGAATTAAAAAACATATATAAATCATATTATCTTGATAAAGAGGAATTTCCAGTTCTTAAGGGAATTAACTTGCAGTTTGATCGGGGAGAATTTGTATCCATCCTTGGGGAATCAGGTGGTGGAAAGTCCACTTTAATGAATATCATTGGGGGCCTTGATCGTAACTTTGAAGGTGAAGTCCTCGTAAATGGTAAAATCCTCGACCATAAAAAGGAAAAGCAACTAGATAGCTATCGGCGCGCGACGGTGGGTTATATCTATCAGTCCTATAACTTAATTTCTCACTTGACGGTGCTGGATAATGTTTTGGTTGCGTTGGATATGACAACGTTGACTAAGGAAGAACGGCGAAAGCGCGCGTTGGAACTCTTAGATAAGGTTGGTTTAAGTGAACAAGTAAAAAAGCATCCGAACCATTTGTCAGGAGGGCAAAAGCAACGGGTAGCGATTGCCCGAGCATTAGCAAGTGACCCGCAAATTATTATTGCTGATGAACCTACAGGAGCCTTAGATGCACAGAATACCAAAGAAGTATTAGCATTATTAGACGAAATTGCTCGTGATGGGAAACTAGTGATCGCTGTTACTCACTCCCAGGAAGTAGCGGATAATGGGACACGAATTGTTCATTTAGCTGATGGAAAAATTGACGGCGATGAAAGATTGCGTCCTGTTTATCCGATTCCAGAAGACCCAACAGAGATTACTCCACGAGTTTTACCGGCGATGGCGAGCTACCGAACGGCTTTTAAACATTTGACCTATAACTTTTGGCGTAATTCGTTAATTATGCTTGGAACTGCAATCGGTATCTTTGCCGTACTCTTGTTTAGTGGTTTAGGTAATGGGATAAATGGTTACATTCAAAATCAGATTAACTCTCTTGCTAATCCGCAGGCAATTACCGTATTTAAAAACACAACTGGTAAAAAGATGACCCAGGAACAAATTCAATCATCGTTAGGACAAACGATGGCGGCTAATCCTCAATCAATGACGATTAGTGACCATAATATTGACCGGTTACGAAAGCTTGATAATGTGTCGTCTGTCCAGCCGGGAATTATGGTGAGCGCCTTTCAGCTTGATTATAATGGAAAAAAGCAGAGCGGAACTTCATTAAGTACCTGGAGTAAGGCAATTACTAGCAATTCAATCAAGCAGGGACATAAACCCAAGAATGGTGAAATCGTTCTTACAAAGCAACAAGCAATCCAATTATCAAGTGCCAAAAATTATAAGCAAATGGTTGGTAAAACTATCCATCTCTCATTTACATGGATAGATGGCAATAATAATCCAGTTCCCGTTTCTGGAAACTTCAAGGTAGCAGGGATTACAGAAGGCGCGAGTGCCGGGACTTCAATTACGTACTCCACCATGCGTGCACTGCTTCAAAAAGCGAATGCCGCTACTGCTGCTAATTTTGTAACCGTTAATGTAACAAATCTTGACAATGTTCAAGGAGTAGCGAATAAGATCGACAATCTTCGTGGTAGTAATAACAAACGGATATTAGGAGCGATTACAGTCGGGTCGATCCTTAAAACTGTTAATACTTATGTTAGTCTTGCTTCCACGGTTCTTGCTTCAATTGCTGGAATTTCATTACTTGTGTCGGCATTAATGATTATTGTGACAATGTACATGTCAGTTTCGGAACGGACAAAAGAAATCGGTATTTTGCGAGCCTTGGGTGAACGAAAGAAAGATATTCGCCGATTATTTACGTCTGAATCTGTCTTTATTGGACTGTTTTCCGCAATTCTTGCACTGCTAATTGTTGCAGTTGTAACGGTTATTATTAACCACGCTCTGTATGGCTTGATTAAATATAATATTGTGCAAATTACTGTTGGAAATGTAATCTTTGCAATTGTAATTGCGATTGTAATTTCGTTTATTGCCGCATTGCTTCCTGCACGCCGGGCGGCAAACCTTAATCCAATTGATGCATTAGCTGCAGATTAGTTAAAAAGCAACAACTTTCCTATAGCTGAAGTTGTTGCTTTTTTATTTAAAAATATTTTAGGTAGTCCGAAAATAGGATATAATAAAAACGGAGGCGAGAAGAATGACAATAATTTATGTTCATGATAATAATCAATCACAAAATATTACTTGTTCCGATGGCTCACAAGGTGTGTTACGGGTTAGTAAACTGAATAATGCAATGCGGTATAGTTTTAAGTTTTATAGTCACGCACATCTTGGATTTTGGTTAGATAAGCATCAGTTCTATGATGGTAAGTCATTGATTGTAAAAGGAATTTTGGAAGATGAACGATTAGAAATTAAATTTGTTAACTAACGAAAAGACGTTTAGAAGTCATCGTCTAAGTTTGACTTAGGATGAGTTCTAAACGCCTTTCTTTTATTTCAATGGGGGGATCCCAAAGAATATTCACTAAATTATTAGATGATTTTTTCTGCATGACTTAATACATCAGCGATCAAGGTCATTACCTGCGGATCCTCTAAATGATAGATAACGGTTTTCCCTTCTCGCCGTTGTTGAACTAAATTATATTTTCTCAATAGTTGCAGTTGGTGAGAAACCCCCGATTGTTCCCAGTTCAACTTCATACTAATTTCTGAAACGCTCATCGAATGTTGAATCAGCAAATATAATAATTGTAATCTTTTAGGATTCCCTAGTAATTTAAATAATTGACTGATTTTATTAACATTTGGAATATCTGTTGTCCAACGGTCTACCACAATAAACATCACTTACTTTCTATAAACTCCCTAATAGTAATTTAGTGAATATTAATAATAAACTGCCTACCTTTATTCTAGAACAGAAAAGAATTTTTTTAAAACAAAAAAGCAAGAAGCATAGATTTTCTTATACTTCTTGCTTTATATTATATAATAATTTAATAATTACTTGACTAAAGTGATAAACGTTGTCCAACAAAGATTGTGTATGGACTTTGAATGTTATTTTTAGCTGCGATTGATCGCCAGTTTAAGCCATGATAAGCGGCAATCTTTGATAATGAATCACCACTTTGGACTACGTAATTTCCATTGTTAGTATTGGAGTGACATGAAGTGTTTTTTTGAGCACTAGCACTATTGTTAATCCGTAATTGTTGACCAACTTCAATTAAATTAGGGTTACTAATATGATTAGTTGAAGCTAATGCAGATGTTGTGGTATTAAAACGAGCAGCAATTTGTGAAAGGGTATCACCACTCTTAACGGTGTAGGTGCCATTAGCACTAGTAGTAACTTGTTTATTTTGCTGGCTTTCTTGATGGTTAGTAGTATTTTGAGCTGTAGTTTGATGAAGCGTTAATACTTGCCCTACATGAATCACATTAGGGTTACTAATATGATTGAGCTGAGCTAATTGAGTATAAGTAGTGTTAAATTTACCAGCAATTCCTGAAAGGGTATCGCCACTTTTAACGGTGTATGTATTACTATTAGTGGTAGTATTGTTTTCAGTTCGCTTAGGGGTTGTTTGTTGATGTTGTTGTTCAGCAGGTTGACGAACCAAGAGCCGTTGACCAACATAAATACGGTTAACATTGTGGATATCATTTAAGGTGGCGAGTTTATTTACAGTTGTATTAAACTGTCCGGCAATACGTGATAACGTGTCTCCGCCTTTAACCGTGTAGTATCCAGTGTTTGAGACAGTTACATTAGTTTCGGGAGTTTGAGCACTTTCAGTTTGCTTATTCGTAACAACTTTCCCAGAAAGGGCAACGGCATCTAACTGGTTTAAGTTATATGTCTGAACAAAACGAATTAAGGTACTAGCATAGCTTGGATCGGTAGCATAGCCGTCTTGCCGAAGCTTATTTGCAACAGATGCATAGTTAGTATCGCCAAGTAAGTTACGGTAACGACTATTTACGTTGAGAAAGCGACCATGATCAGTAACTGATTCGGAGTTGTTAGCATAGGCCCGGAAATTGGCGTTAACGTAAACGCTCCGGCCACCATAAACTTCCCGTGTACGCATTACAACTGAATTTCCATTATAGGAACCCTTAATTCCAAATAAGTTATGGGCCTGGGTTGATAAAGCTGAACGGCCCCAACCACTTTCAACGATAGCCTGGGCGACTGTAATTGAAGGAAGAACCTTGTATTCATTCCATCCTTGGATTGCACCCGGAGCAACACTTTGGATGAATGCTTGTTGTGAAGCGTTATTACTGAAATGGAGGGCGCTTAAATCTGTTGTTGAGTTCTCTTGCGGTGCAGCAGCGGCACTAGCAGCCTTTGGAGTAGCAGGAGCAGCTTGTTTAGCTTCAGTAGATTGTGCTGAGGCTGAAGTAGCAGCGGCTTGGCTAGCGACAGCTTGACTAGCATTAGAAGCAGCGCTATTTTCTGTTGAGGCGCTATTTGCTGTGCTTTGAGCGACAGCAGAAGAATCAGCGACACTATTTGTATTATTTTGTGTATTGGCAGTAGTTGTAGCGGCAGGTTCTGCAGAAGAAACTGAAGCATCATCGGCATGAGCAACAGCGCCGCTAGCAGTTAATAAGGTAACAGCAGTTAATCCAGCAAAGACCCATTTTTTTCCGCTTTTATACATCTTAAAATGGGTTGATGGATCATTATTAGGTTGACGATTCATTGGCAGTGACTCCTTAAGTTATATTTGAAATTCCTAAACATTACTCCTAAAAGTGGCTTATTAATCATTTCATAAATAAAAATAATATCAAAAAGGTCAAAAAAGTTTAAGAAGTTCTAAAGATTCAACTACCTATAAACTAGCATTAATTCTCTTTAGCGTCAATTTAATTTGAAGGTAAAAAAGCAAGTGAAATCCTTTAAAACAGGGGAGAAAATATCATAAAATCAATAATTATCATCTTCACAAAACATGTTTTATCAAATGAAAAATATTTTTGGATAAATGATAAATTAAACATATGTAATAGAACCCATTTGTGGAAAAATAGCGATTAAAATTATATTTAAAGTAACCGTCGATTGTTCAAATATGGTGAGCTATAATAATGGAATAGCTTAAACGAAATTAATCAAGGAGTTTTAGAATGGTTGCTAAGTTAAAAGATGTTGCTCAGTTAGCGGGGGTTTCAGTAACTACTGTTTCAAGAGTAATAAATAATTATGGTTCTTTAAGTCAAAAGACGATTAATAAGGTCCATGCGGCGATGCGAGAGTTGAATTACCAACCAAATGCCTTGGCACGGGCGATGCAGGGGAAACCATCTAAGTTTGTTGGCTTGATTTTTCCTAATTTAATTAATCCATTTTTTGCAGAACTAGCAAATGAGCTTGAACATGAGTTATTTAAAAAGGGTTATAAAACAATTATTGCATCATCGGCACAAAATCCGGAAATAGAGCATGAATACTTAAATATGTTGATGGCAAATCAAGTAGATGGGATTATTTCGGGTTCTCATAATCTGGGAATAGAGGAATATCATCAACTTACTGCTCCCATTGTTTCTTTTGACAGATACCTTGCTGACAATATTCCAATTGTTGCAGCTGATAGTTATCATGGGGGTGAACTAGCAGCGAAGTATTTAGTAGAACATGATGTAAAACACTTAGCGGTAATTGTGGATGAAGATACTTCTGTTTCGCCTACCATCAATCGAATTCAAGGGGCACTTGATTTTTTGAACAAACAAAAACGAGATTTTGAACCTTTAGCTATCCAGCATTTGGATCTTGAGGCTACGTTCCCTGGTAATTATGATGGAGTGCTGGCTTCTAATGACGTTCAAGCATTAACGATTAGCAATCTTTACTACCAGGCAGGAAAGCAAATAAATAAAGACTTTTTTATTACAGGTTATGATGGCTCGCGATTAATTCGGAAAGTAGCGCCTTATCTTCCAACAGTAATCCAACCAATTTCATTGTTGGCACAAGAATTAATTGAGACCTTAATGAAGCGAATAGAAACACCTCATGAAAAGATAGAAACTAAACTTGTTCCGGTTGAATTTTATCAACCAAAATAAGCAGAAAAAGGACCTAGAAGAAAGTGATGTTTTCTTTTAGATCCTTTTTTAGATTAGAGCAGAGAAATATTATTAGTTCTGCTTTAGAAGGTATTAAATTTTGATTTTGCCACAATGGCATGAATGGTTATGTTACTTACTTTGCATGAACCGTTGAAGCAATTCGACTTCCTCTGAAGTTACTGGGGTATTGGATGATTTAATTTCGTGAATTCGTTCAACAGATAAATGACTGCCGAAAGCAACTTCATTATCATTTAAGTCATTTTCGCGCTCAAAATTAATCAATTCTTGAGCAAGCTCACTCAAATTGTCCATGAAAACATTCCTCCTTAGTAGGTATATTATTAAATAATACTAACCTTATCTCTTATTCTAAATCAAGACACAGTTTGTTACCAAAAATTAGTTTAGCACAGTTTGAACTTATCCTTGTAGTTATTTTATTAAATTTATTCGTTTGTTATTAAGATTTAACGACAAGTGGATCAATTTGTGTGATAATCATAGTAAATAATTTAGAGAATGGAGTATTGAAAATTATGAGTTGGAATTGGCTAGGATGGCTATCGTGGATATGTGCAATTGCCTTTTTTTGTTATGTAATCCACTATATCCGTGTTAAACAATTAATGCTGATTGCGAAGACAAAAAAAGTATTTAAATTAAATTTAGTGATCCGTTACGTGATCTTATTAGTTGTCTCGTTATGTTGGCTCGGGGGGATGTCATATCTCACATTTTTCCGTCCAGTTGACATTAATAATCATCAACAAACACAGACTTCAATCACTTATCATCCCCTTCAAATGGGAAATAATTCAGATGACTTCTATTATGTTTTAGCGACCCGGAGTAAAAGCGGCAAGCACCCAATTGTGTCATATACGTACTGGGCTGGAAATGATAAATACACAACAAATTCACGGTATGGATCAGTTGCTGATGGATCGCGGATAGTTACCTTAGATGCGAGCGCTTTGCCATGGGATAAAAAGCAATTAGAAAAAGAGGATGCCAAGACAGGACATGCTTTTGCAGCGGTAATGGATGTAAAGTATAAAAATACTGCTATTAATGGTTTAGGGTTAAAAGCAAATCATAGTGCTGTAACCTATACGCTTTTACGTGTACCTTCCTCTGATATGGTATCTGAACGTTAAAATGGAACAGCAAACAGTAAAATTAAAATGGGTTGCCCTTGCAAGTCTGTTAAACAACACAGGGGCAGCTTTTTTATGGCCGCTTACAACTATGTATCTTCATAATTACCTTGGCCAAACTCTGACGACTGCTGGCTTTGTGATGTTAATAATGTCGATTGCCATGATGATGGGAAATTATTTGGGAGGGTGGTTATTTGACCATTGGAAACAATATCAAACAGCTATTTTAGGAGTTAGCCTCTCAACACTAGCAATATTCTTATTGATCTTTATTCATGATTGGCCATGGTATGCTGTCCTAATTACAATTAACAGCTTTGGTGATGGAATCAATGCCACGATTGTTAATTCTTATGGGACGTTGGTTAGCGATCATTCTTCCCGCTATGTTTTTAATTATATTTATATGGCCTTTAATATTGGGGTTGTGATTGGAACGTTGCTGGTCGGCGTTCTGCTGCCGATTAGTGTAGTGGTAGTTTTTGCTGTAGCAACAATCTTTTATGCCTTGTTAATGTTAGTAGTAGTTTTAACATTTAATGTGGCTGTAGATGCAATTAAAGATAATTCAGAGATACAAGAACACTATCATGATTCCCGCCAATTGCATTCGCGATGGATCATCTTAGTTTGGTTTATCCTCATAAACTATATTACGGTTCATTTAAGCTATTCTTTATGGGAAAGTGTAATGGCAGTTCATATGACAAACATGGGGATTCCATTTTATGCCTATAGTATGTTATGGACATTAAATGGGGTGTTAATTATTATCGGCCAACCACTTGTTAATAAGTTAAGTCCCTATGTTCGTTTATCAACGCAAATTATTGTGGGAATCTTTATTTTTGCCTTATCCTTTCTCTTATTAATTTTTGCTCGGACCCTGACAGCTTTTGTTATTGATTTTGTAATCTTAACAATTGGTGAAATGACTAGTTTTGCTGGCTTGCCTGCTTGGATTGCGCAACTGACTAATGTTGATGAAGCTGGGCATTACCAAGGACTGCTTAATATTATGATGTCGGTTGGACGGGCGATTGGTCCATTGTACGGTGGATTTGTCATTGAAAAAGGAAGTTATCAATTTTTATTTATTTCAGTCTTTTGTCTAATGACCGGTACTCTGATTATTATCTGTCTTTATTTATGGCATTTACACCGAGTTCAGCGACGGCTTAATTTGGATAAATGATACCCAAAATCTGTAAGCTATGGTAAAATCACTAATGTATTATAAAAGCATTGACGTAGAAACAAAGTGCCTGTGTAATTGACAGAGACCCAGTTGAGCTGAGAGCTGGGAGCAGACATGATCCACCTCTACTAGCTGAAAGGATGAATTTTAGTAGTCTGTTCCGGTGATTCCGTTATCATCAGGAGTTAACGCAACTCCATGAGGCAGTGACTGTGAGGTTACTGTAAAATAGAGGTGGAACAGTGATGAATATCGCCCTCTAAGGCTGTTAAAGTCTTAGAGGGCTTTTGTTTTTATACGTAACGAAAGGGGAAACATATGGATTATCAAAAGCCAAAGGGAACCGCAGATATCTTACCAGGAACTACAAGCATTTGGGAAAAAGTAGAACAAAATGCGCGCGAAGTTTTTAACCAGTTTGGATACCGTGGAATTCGAACACCGATGTTTGAAGACTACCATGTTTTTTCACGAAATGTGGGCGATACTTCAGATATTGTTGAAAAAGAAATGTACGATTTTCATGATAAAGGTGATCGGCATATTGCATTGCGTCCTGAGGGAACAGCTGGAGTAGTACGGGCTTATGTAGAAAATAAGCTCTATGGTCCAGAATATCCTAAACCTTATAAAGTTTATTACATGGGGCCAATGTTTCGGTATGAACGGCCACAATCAGGGCGACAACGTGAATTTCACCAAATTGGGGTTGAAGCATTAAACAATGAGTCACCACAAATTGATGTGGAAGTTATTTCGATGGCAATGGCGCTCTTTAAGAAGTTTGGGGTACCAAATGTTAAATTAGTTATTAATACTCTTGGGGATAAGAAGGTTCGTGAAGACTACCGTGAAGCATTAATTAACTACTTGAAGCCTCACTATGATGAATTGAGTAAAGACTCTCAAGAACGTTTATACAAGAATCCATTGCGTGTACTTGATAGTAAAGATGAGGGTGATAAGAAGATTGTTGCAGAAGCTCCATCAATCCTTGATTACCTTGATGAAGAATCACAAGCTTACTTTGACGAAGTGCAGGCTTTATTAAATAAATTAGGAATTGATTTTGAAATTGATACCAATATGGTGCGGGGCCTAGATTACTATAACCATACTATTTTTGAAATTATGTCAGACTCACCAGTATTTGGTGGTGGGTACACGACTGTTTGTGCAGGAGGCCGTTATAATGGGTTGATTAGCCAGCTTGGTGGCCCTGAAGAAGGTGGAATTGGCTTCGGAATGGGTGTTGAACGATTAATGCTCTTACTCCAAGAAGAAAATCCTGCATTTGCTCCTCAAGACCAATTAGACGTCTTCTTTGCTAGTGCAGATCAGCAAGGAGATGAAATGGCATTTGAAGTCCTCAGTAAAATTCGTCAGCAAGGAATTGTGGCTGACAAAGATTACAGCGGGGTAAAAGTTGGTAAGCAGATCAAAGAAGCTTTCCGTCGTAATGCGAAGTACTTTGCAGTGTTTGGTGCTCGTGAAGTTGAAGAAGGAACTTTCCAACTAAAGAATGCTGCTACTAAGGATGCAACAACTATTAAAGTGAGCGATTTTGTAGCAAATCCGGCAGAATATTTGAAATAACTAAATTGAAAGTGAGCGGGAAAGTACTTTCTTAATAAGACTTGTCGCTACTAAAAAGGCAGAAACTAAGAGATCATAGAACGAATTCTCTTAGCCTCTGCCTTTTTTGAATAGGATATTATATTTTAACGGCAAATATTTCCAAGGGCGTTGTAATTTACGTCGCGGTTCGCATAATCCTCAGTTAGCTTATTTACGAGCCGGTCTAATTCTCGTTGTTCATTTTCACTTAATGTGTGGTAAGCAGCTTCAGCAATCTTGTCACGACGCTTTAGCAAATTATCAGCAACTTCAATACCCTCAGTGTTAAGCCGAATTTTATAGTCTTCCTCGTTAATTGGGGTGGTATTTGCCAAATTGTTTGTTACTAATGCCTTGGTAGCATCTTCAAGGTCACTTGGCCGGTAATCGAAGTCGTAAATTAGTTGTTTGCTAGTTAAACCGTCATCATGTTTACGTAAAATCCGGAGAAGACGGTGGAAATTGTGACGATCAGGAAAACCTGGTAAGCAATAATCACCATGACGTTCTTCTTCAATGTGTACTTGGCACTTTAACATTGATTGGTATTTTTCAAAATTTTTAACATCTATAAATAATTTGGTTGTTAACTCTGACATATTATTTACCTCCAAATTAGTTCACTGAAACGTTCGTCACTTATTATAATAATATTAATATTCAGCGATTAATAGTAAAACGGCTCGGTAAATAATATTCCAATCAGTCTACTGCATAGGTTCCCATATCATTTGCAACGACAACATTTCCTGCGTAATCTTTTCCGTCATTCTTGGTTAAGCCGACCTTATTATAGGCAAAAGTTACGGTTGTAGTAGCTCTGACAGCAGTTCCCATTACTTCTCCAGTATCAGTATTAACTCCTGATGGCATATCTACTGCAACGACAACCGCATCAGTGTTATTGATCGCATTAATCGCGTCGGCATAAGCTCCTTTTACTGCACGATCGATTCCGATTCCAAACATGGCATCGACAATTAATGTTGCCTTATTAAGGACAGCGAGATCAGAGGTTTCGGGAATTTGATAATATTGCGCGATTTTTTCTTGTGTTTGGTGTTCAGCAGATGCATGCTGAGGATTACCTATATTGAGGATTGTTACATGGACACCAGCAATATGAAGCAAGCGTGCAATGGCTATTCCATCCCCGCCATTGTTTCCACTGCCAGCTACTACTACCACATCTTTTAGCGCAATCGGAAAAGCATGTAAAATTTCATCGCGAACGGCTAAGGCAGCTCGTTCCATTAACACAAGGGAAGGGATACCGATTGTATTAATGGTGTAAAAATCGTAATGTCGCATTTCTTCTGCAGTAACAATTTTATCAGTCATAATCTAAGCCTCCTAAGGTTAAGATACATTTTTACTGTACCACTATTTTAGAATTATGAGGTGCAAAGGAGAATTTTTTACGTATATATTAATTAAGAGAATAAAAAGTAAGCTAGCTTGCGAGTTTTTCACCACAGTCCGGTTAGGTGTTCTTTTAAAATAATAGGGACTGTGACATAGGTTAAGTTACTTTCATAAAAAGCAAATACGCAGTACAACAATGGCCTCTAACGTCCGGAAACCGAACGCTAGAGCCCCCTAGAGCATTAATAAATAATAACGGGTTCATTTTGTTTTAAATCATGGAAGGCTTGTCCCGCCACGCTTGGTTGCATATTAATACAACCGTGCGAACCATCGCTTAGGTAAGCAGTCTTGGACCAATTGTGCCGCCAACTTGCATCGTGGAAGCCACATCCTGTTAAAGTAAACGGCGACCAATAATTAACTTTACTTGCATAACTTGATCCATCATCGTTTTGTCCACGGAGAACAGAAGGACTTTGTTGGTACATAATATACCAGACTCCCTTTGGCGTTTTGTTACCTTCATTATTAGTTCCACTAACGATATCTGTTTCAAGGACACATTTACCATCTTTGTAGAAATAAGCTCGTTGGTCAGCTAATGAAACCTCAGCATAAGTGTCGCCAATACCATTATTGGATGTAACATTGTAGCCGAGTCCAGCAGTGTTATAGCCTTTTCCTTCAATATCGTGCTCGCCATCAACTTCTTGGCGGCCATCGATAATTGCTTTAGTTAATGAATTGCCAGCTTTTTTCTCACTAATTTTCCAACCATAGGAACCATTAGCTGTAGTGGTAATTTCTGCTCCAGAATGAGTTCTAAATTTAAATGGCTTATCAAGAGTTGCATGTTTCTCATTAATTTTTTTTACTTGTTTATTTAAGGCCGTAGTGTCGAAATGATACTTGCCGTTTTGATAAGTTGCCCGGGTAATAATTTGATTGGTAGTGAGGTTATACTTTTCATTTTGAACGAGGTAAGTAACTTCCTTTCCTTTTAACTTATTTAACTGTTTTTCCTCGATCTTAACGGTTTTGCTATTTGCCGCAATCGGCTATTCCTTATGTAAAGTAATATTAATTTTAGTACTTCCGGCTTGATTATTTAGTTGATTAACAGCGTTTTGTAAATCATATTTATTACCCTTAACTGCAGGAACTACAGAAACTTTCTCATTTTGGTAGACCGCGTAAGCATCAACGGGAGCTTTACGACTTGTGTTGAGTTGATATACCTTGTTAGTTAATTTGTTTTTCGCAATATTAAACGAATCTTGATCAAAGTTATCTGGCTTTATTGATAAGTTTGTTGCTTTATGAGATGGGAAAAATGTAAACTGCTTTTTCAGTGCTTGATTAAATTTTTGTTCATCATTATTGCTAAAGTTAGCCTTCATAGATTTAGTTTGGTAAACTAGCTTATTGTCAACATATACCTTGGTGGCTCCTGAGGTCCCCTTTACCTTCTCAAAAGCTTGCTTGGCTGTTAGTCCCCCAACGGCAACATTATTGATGGTTACGTTTTTGTTGAAATGATTTTTCTGGTGAACAGTCATCCCCGCAATCATTATAATTAATAATGCTCCTATTCCTGCTATCCAGTATTTAATATATGAATGCATTGTACCTTCCTCAAATCGAAAATAAATAATTACGTTCCTATCTTAGCACGGAAAATTGATAACTCAATAAAGAATTTATAAAGTTACCGTGTCCTTAAATAGCGATCAATGCCATCTAAAAGAAACTTAAAAAACAAACAAATATTTAATAGCAGAAATACTTTGAAAAAGATCCGCCAACTAATTATTTTTAATGAAAAGTGAAAAAGATCATAAATAATAACTAAAAGAATAAAAAGGATGTTGGCTCTTAAAATATCCTTTGACCATTTATGGTTGATGATATACGACCAGATATTTGATATGAATGAAAAAAATGATGTCATAGTAGAATCCTCACGATTATTACGCAAGATTTGCATAAATGATAGCAACAATAAAGAAAAAGATAGCAGTTAAGTATGAAACTTTAAGATTATCTCGCATTTTGTACACCTTTTTTAAAGTATATTGAATAAAAAATTCCCTATAATTATAATAGTGATGTTTTGAATTATCTGTAAAGGAGAAATTAATTTGAACTTACGAGTAAAGCATTGGATTTATGGAATATTTTGCTTATTAGTAGCAATAATTGCAATTGGTCCAGAATTACATGCTGCTTCAAATGCACATCCCAAAAAAGCAGTAGTTGAATCGCAAGTAAAAGAAAAGCCAACACAAGAAAAGGAAATCGATAACAGCGAAAGTCACATGAGAACCCCAATTGATTGGCATAAGTCCTCGGAAACAGTTCCGTATCCAGATTTGAATAAGGTGAAGGACTTTTGGATTAAAGTTGACTTAAAGAATAATCGGACATATTTGTATGATGGTTCAAAAGTCATTTACACAATGTATAGCACAGGTGGAATTTATAAAAAAGATCCTAAAACTGGTAAGCTGAAAAGTGTGACCCCGACAGGAACATTTTATGCTCAACAAGAGCGAGGAGATAGCTTCTTCAATCAATCGTTGAAAGAGGGAGCTAATTACTACGTTTCTTGGAAGAATCATGGAGAATACTTGTTCCATAGTGTTCCGACTAAAGCAGACGGAAAATATAATGAACAAGAAGCTGCTAAACTTGGAAAAACACAGGGTTCTCACGGGTGTATTCGGCTTTCAGTGCCAGACGCACAATGGATGGAAAAGAATTTGCCAGTCGGTACTAAGATTGAGATTGTCGGCTAATTTTGTAGCGCTAAAATTTTAAAGATAATCAAGAACAGATCGATTATTAGAAAGAAAAAAATTATTTGCGTGATTGAAATTTTGATTAATGGGATGAAGTATGTAAGAAGATTATAAAAGATAATTATTATTAGTAAAATAAGATTACTTCCAAATAAGTGATTAAAAAAACGTCCATGTTTTAATCGTGAAATCATATTAATAGTCCTCCTTAACTATTAAGGGTGTATTTTCAGGCAAAGTTTGAAGCCATTTAGCATCGGGGGTTGACACTTGGATAGTGTTTTCGATCTTGGGTGCTTTTCGTAGATTGCGTGGGACCTGATGATTATTCATATCTGTAACGGGGGTTTCAATGTAGTTCCCATCATTAATGCCTAACCAGTTCTTAGCGATGGCTTGCTGGGAACCATTAATGTGATAAATTTGCTGTCCCCGAGCATGAAGTAAGCGAAAAGAATTTTTTTGTGCTGGTAAATTAATTTGTGCGTGGATGATGTAAATAACTTGTCGCTTATTTGAGTTGATAACTAGAATTCTTTTTGCTTGTTTGACGGCGACCAATTCAATAGGAGCGTTATCGATCTTAGGGTATGCCCAATTTTCCGAGGAACGGTGGATGTTAGGGGCGCGAAGTCGATTTTGGTTAAGAATTTGGCTTGTTTTGCTAGCTTGGGGAATAGATCTAGCAGCATTATATGTATAAAGATTAAAAATTAGAACAAAAATAAGGAATAGGCCAGTTGAGATGAAAAGCAGAGATTTAAGTTCTTTATTCATAATGAATTCCTTTATTATTTATTATTAAGTTTATCTTACCGTACTTGGAGAAAATAGGAGAATAGATTTTATGAAAAAATTGACAGTTTTTATTTTATCTCTATTCATGATGCTAATGGTAGGAAGTCAATCGGTATTAGCAAATAATCGAATTGATGCTTCTGCAGCGATCATGGCTGATGCTTCAACGGGGCAAATTATCTATAAGCAAAATGTAGATAAGGCTCTTCCGGTGGCTTCAATTACAAAATTATTAACTATTTTGGTAATAGAAGATGAAATCCAACAGAAGCAGCTTTCGTGGGATACTCAAGTAAAAATAACTCCTGAAATTGCGGCTATTTCTAATGATGCTGCTTATTCTTCAATCGGCCTAAAATCTGGTCAATCTTATTCAGTTCGGACATTAATCAATGCAGCCCTTGTAAAGTCAGCTGATGGAGCTACCGTGGCACTTGCGACCGCTACCGGGGATGGAACCGATGAATTTAATCTTAAAATGATGCAAAAAGCAAAAAAAATTGGAATGACTAAGACCAACATTGTTAATTCAGTTGGATTAGATAATGGAGATATGAAAAGTTTTAAGTTAGCTGATCTTCCTAATAATGCTGCTAATACAATGAGTGCACGTGATGTTGCCATTTTATCGCAATACTTTGTGACACATTATCCTGAACTTTTGCAAATTACAGCACAAAAAGAAGTAAAATTTCAAATAGCGAAAGATCAAGTTAAGACTGAAAAAAATCTTAATAAGATGTTACCGGGAGAGCAGTACGCTGTAAAAGGAGTAACGATTGATGGTTTGAAGACGGGGACTTCTGACAGTGCGGGAGCTTGTTTTGCAAGTACAGGTAAGTATCAAGGACATCGCATTATTACTGTTATCTTACATTCAAAAGGAAGCAATAAAGACAACCGATTTAAGGCTACTCAGAATTTATATAAGATCCTTAAAACAGAGGACCATTTACAAAAAATAAAAGTTCCATCATCAGTAACAACACGTAAAGTAGCTAATGGTGTTGAAAAAACAATGAAACTCACGCCACAACAAGTAACTATTTGGAGTCCGTATGATACAAAAACGGACTATACAATTGGAACACAATATAAAAAGAAAAAATTAGAAGCACCTATTTGGAAAGGTGAACGTGTCGGCAGTTTAAGGATAACGAGTGATCAGTTAGAAACGCTTAATGGGGAACCATTAACTTACTCTCTATATAGTGCTAATGATGTTCGTCGTGGAAACTTTTGGCAACGTCTCCTGCATTAAAATAAGTTTTGACTGCATTATTGTTCTTAGGCTTATAATCTAAGTAAACAAAAAAGCGGGTGAAATTATGAAAAAAAGCCATATTGGGATTGGTATAGTGATAGTAATTGTTATCCTGGCAATAATTGGTGGGGCAGTTTGGCGTCAGCAAAAACATAGTAAGTATGTGCAATCAACAACGCCAACGTTATTTTTCCATGGTGGAGGCAGTAGTTATCATGCAGAAGAACACATGGTAAATGCTGCTAAAAAAGCTGGGGTAACGAGCACAGTCTTGCGAGCTGATGTTGCTAATAACGGAAAAGTTACTCTTCATGGTTCAATGCATAAAGGGGCCATCAATCCAATTGTTGAGGTGAATTATGATAACAATAGGCAGTTGGATTTTAATAAGCATGGCGAATATGCGACAAATGTTGTAAAGGCATTACAGAAACGCTATCGCATAACTAAGATTAATATGGTTGGTCATTCCCTGGGAAATATTTCGATTATTTACTATATGTTGCAAAACGGTAAAAATCAGAATATGCCTCAATTACAAAAACAGGTTGATATTGCAGGTCATTTTGCGGGATTGAATTTTAAACAGGTACCTGCTGCTATTCAGCAACCAGTTGGAATGAAATTAAATAAAGACGGAAAGCCAAATGAAATGAACGCCACATATCGTCAAATGACAGAGGTCCGGCAAACTTATCCCAAAGGTCAAGTAGCGGTTCTTAATATTATTGGTGATGTTGGTAATCATTCAGACGGTACTGTTGATAATGCTTCATCATTGTCACTTAAATATTTAGTAGCTGCTCGGGCAAAGTCATACCGTGTTCTAAAAATAACAGGAAAAGATGCTCAACATTCGAAACTTCATAATAATGCTCAAGTTGATAAGGCATTAATTAATTTCTTATGGGGTAAATAACAAAAGGGAGCGAGACAGAAGTCACTTGTGACTTCGTTTTCGAGCCCCCGCAAACAACAATAGGCCTTCAGTGTTCGGCTTTACCGGACACTGAAGGCCATTGTTGTACTGCGCTGTTCGTTTTTTATGGAAGTGACCTAACTTATGTCACAGCTCCCTTTTATTACATACGACTATGGTGACAACGATGATTAGTTAAATATTGTTTAGTATATGCATCAACTGCTCGTAATGCTTGAGCAACGTCATCTGGAGTTACCTTAAATGGCAAACGATCCATGGTATCTTGTTCTGAACAAGCGGCTTTTCCAGCATTGAGCAGTTCTTCATCGGTGACATTTTCTAAATGTAGATCAGCAAGAGTAGTTGGTAGGCCTAAAGAAAGAATAAATTGGAAGTACTTGTTATAGCGTTCCTGGTCAGCGCCTTCCAACATTAATTGTGTTAAGGTACCGTATGCGACCTTTTCACCGTGTGTTAAATCATGAGTCTCTTCTAAAATTGTTAAGCCATCATGAATAGCGTGGGCACCAGATAGACCACCACTTTCAAAACCGAGACCGCTCATTAGTGTATTTGCTTCAACAATATTAGAAAATGCTGGTGTAACGACATGGGTTTCTGCATCAGCTACAGCTAGGTGCGAGTAATTAAATAATGTCTCTTCACATTTCTGGGCGATTGCATTTCCAACAAGGGTTTGTTTTTCACCAAGCATTGTATCACTATGAGCTTGAGCAACTGCTTGTGCCTCAACATTGGTAGCTAAAGCATCAGCAATTCCAGAAATAAGCATCCGAACGGGACCATTAGCGATAACTTGAGTATCAACTAAAACCAGATTAGGGTTTTGGTTGTAGAAACGATAATGATCGAAGCCACCGTCATCAGTGTAGATTACTGAAAGACGAGAACAAGGTGCATCATTTGAAGCCAATGTTGGCATAATTACAACTGGTAGATGGAGATTGTCGGCAATTGCTTTGGCGGTATCAACTGTTTTACCACCACCAAGACCATAAACGACAGTTACATTATTTTCTTTACCAATTTCTGTAACCCGGTTTACTTCGTTAGTGGATGATTCACCATTAAATTGAACACGGGTGACATCATAACCACTTTCTTGAAGATACTGTTCAAAACGCTTACCTACAATTTTATAGACTGTTTCGCCAGCCAATAATAACGGTTTTGTGCCAAAGTTTTTAAGATACTTATCACTTTCAAAAAGGACACCTTTTCCTTGGATGTAAGACGATGGTGAGCCAAATTCTTCAACCATAAAAATCCCTCCATTATTCTTTGTGTATAAGTTAACAATATCACTTTTGCTACTGGAGGAAAAGTTTAGTTGATTGAAATTAGCTTAAACTTAAAAAATAGAGCCTAGGCAGAACACAGTGCTCTGCTAGACCCTACTATACTTATTTTGTACCCTTACTACTTATTATTCGCATCTGGATTAGTAATCTTAATACGGTTGGAATCAGTGGAAGAGTGGTTTTGCTCAGGGGCGTCAGTGCTGTAGTCATCTACAGTTGAACGGTCACCATTTTCTGAGTAAATACTTGTTGATTTAATTCCCTTCTTCTTTTCAATTCGCTGTGCTCGTTTTAGACCATTTGAATAATTGTAATCAGCTGGGTTAACGTTTTTAAACCCTTTTGGATGGTAGAACCGCAAGAGATTCTTTTCGTTTAACGAATCAGAAAGAGTCAATTCCTCATTTACAAACTCTTGATCTTTCTTTAACTTCTCTTGTTGCTTCTTGGTAAGTTTAGCTTCTTTACCAGTCTTATTACTGTAGATTGTTCCGCCCACACTAGTATAAGTTGGGGTAACAAAATCTCGATTACGGAAGGCAACTACTTGATTATGCTTGCTAGAGAAGAGATCAGTTCCAAACTGAATGTAGCGTTTGCTGCTAATTCCTAACAAGTGAAGGAGGGTTGGAAGAACATCCACTTCTCCACCATAGGTATGGTAAACCTTTCCATGCCCCGTACCAGGGATGACAAACATTAGTGGTACACGTTGAAGCTGAGCATTATCAAAGTCAGTCCAATCATCTGCACTCTTTCCAAGAACACTTGCTAAGGAAGTATTTTCGCTGTTTGAAATCCCATAATGATCACCATAAATCATAATAATTGATTTCTTATCAAGTCCAGTCTTTTGAAGATAATTAAAGAATTCTTGGATTGATTGATCAAGATAATGGGCTGTTACAAAGTAATTATCAACGTTACTATCCCCAGTATTAGTTGTTTGGAAGTTAGGATCCTTATCTTCGTCATCAAGCGTGTAAGGGAAGTGGTTAGTAACAGTGATATATTTAGCATAGAATGGCTGCTGTAAACTTTGGAGATACTTGATTGAGTTTTTGAATAATAACTTATCTTTAAGTCCATATCCGGTAGCCTTGTCTCCAGAAGTATCGTAATAACTAGCATCAAAGAAGTATTGGTAACCTAAATTCTTGTATACATTATTGCGGTTCCAGAAACTAGCGACATTTCCGTGGAAAACAGCGCTCGTGTAACCGGCACGTTGATTAAGAATAGCTGGAGCGCCTTGGAAAGTGTTGTCGCTTCCTAACGTGGCAAATAATGATCCTTGTGGCAATCCAAATGTACTAGTCTCTAAGAGGTTTTCTGCATCGCTGGTTTTACCTTGACCGACTTGGTGGAAGAAATTATCAAACGAGTAGGTATCCTTGCCGTTATAAAGTGAGTTAAGGAATGGGGTAACTTCTTGACCGTTGATCTTCTTGTTAATTAAAAATTGTTGGAAACTTTCAAGGTGGATGATAATCACGTTACGGCCCTTGGCGATTCCATACATTTGGGGATTAGCCGGAGCGTAGTGCTTATCGGTGAATTTTTTAACTTTTAGTAGTTCAGGTTTAGTAGCACTTTGTCGCATATTATTAATATGTTGTGATTTTACTAAATCATAACCAGTGAAAGTATCAATACCAAGATATTTTACAATGTAAGAACGATCGAATGTCCGGCTGAGCAATTGAGGGCGGCTCATTTCCGCAAAAGACAAATTAACCCCAAATAAGACAAGACCAACGGAGCTAAATGCGAATGCTAACCGTGTTCCAATTGCTCGTGGATCAAATTTGATAACTTTACAGAGCATTAAAATAAGAATTACGACGATATCTAACCAGTAAAAGACATCATGGAAGTTAGTGAGGGCAAGTGAACTACCACTTAAACCTTGATTAACTTTTGAATAACCAGTCATCGTAGCAATTGTCATAAAATCGGTAAATTCACGATAATAGATGACATTTAAATAGAGTAATAATGTGTTCGCAATGTCTAAGCCCATAATAACCGGGTAGAAGAACCGCGAACGCTTAAAGTAGAATGCTAAACTGTAAATAAAAAAGGTAGTCGCTAACGGGTTAAAAATTAAGATAAGGTATTGAAAAATTCCCGTAACGCCAAGCTTAAAGTCAGTAAAGTAAGCAAACAGGGTCTTTAACCAAAAAAGGATAACTAGGAGGGTGAAAAAACCAATCCTAGTATCCACAAATTTGCTTAATTTTTTCATTAGGAATGTTCCTCGCAATCAATATGGTTTGTTCTATATTATCGAAGTGCAATTTCGACAAATCAAGAATTATTTTATCATAGATTACTATAAAACATTCTTTTTATGGAAATCATTGAAGAAACTTAATTCTTTGCTGGGACCAAGGCAGGAGCAGAAAGCCAGTCGTAACTAAATAATTTTTTTAGCTTTTTATTTACTGGAATCCATATCCCTGCTTTCAAGATATCAACCAATGATGCCCGTAAAGTTTTGTCTTCCCGATACTGTTTAGTTAATGGAATCTTGAGTAAGTGGCCTTCTTCAGTAATTACGGTAACATTTTTCGGAGTAACATTAATAATCTTAGCAGCAACAATATTTGGTTGACTAGTGTCTCTAAGCTTCATAATAATTCCTTCCTTCTATATTTTTTAGTCTACGTGGAGAATATGAAGAATATGTGTTTAAAGCTCAAAGTTAATACTTAAATAGTTTTAAGGACTTGTAAGCGGTACAATAAAATTATGGAGGGATTGTTATGACTAAATTGAATATTTATCTTGTTCGCCATGGACAGACTTTCTTTAATATTTACAATAAATTGCAAGGGTGGAGTAATTCTCCACTAACTATGAAGGGGAAAGAAGATGCAAAGGTAGCTGGTGAGAAGTTGCAAAATATTCACTTTGATGGTGCCTTTTGTAGTGACCTTTCCCGAGCCATGGAAACAGCACAAGTGATTTTAAATCTTAATAACGCTAATTCTGTAGCTCATCCAGTCACCGCGCCTTATTTTCGGGAAGAGTTTTATGGATCATATGAAGGAACGAATATGGACCTTGCTTGGTACAACGCGGGTGCCCCTCATGGCTTTAAGAACTTCCGTGAAATTGTAACCGCATATTCCATCGGTCAAGCCAAAGACTGGTTAAAGGATGCTGATCCATTTCATGATGCCGAAAATAATGAAGAGTATTGGCAACGAATGGATAAAGGCATTGAATTAATTAGAAATGCTGATTTACCTGACGACGCAAATGTTTTATGGGTAAGTCATGGGAATACTGTTTTAAGCTTAGTCGAACGTTTTGGTCATGGAAAGTATGATGTGACTGAGCGTCCAGCAAATGGAAGTCTGACGCGTGCAACGCTGACTGATAATGATATGAAAATTGTTGAATATAATAAGTAGCCTAAGTAATAAAGGTGAAGATACTAAAAAGCAGGTAAATCTAATGGGTTTAACCTGCTTTTTAAATAATAAATATGCATTTGTTGAATTAATCTGACTTATTACGAAGTTTGTTGAAAACGCTTGCTAAAATTAATAGAAGGGAGAAAGAAGACTTAAGGAGTGAGAATGATGGGAGAAGCAACAGCAGGGAAAAAGCATCGGTTTAAGTTAAAAATGCCAGGTGCATTTACAATTTTATTCTTTCTGACAGTGATCGCAGTAATGCTTACTTGGATTGTTCCAGCGGGAAGTTATTCTAAGCTAGCATATGTTAATAATCATCTCCAAGTAACGCAACCAACTGGAGAAAAAGTTAGTTATCCTGCGACACAGGCAACATTAGATAAATTGCACATTCAAATTGATGTCGACCAGTTTAAATCAGGAGCAATTAATAAGCCAATTTCAGTACCAGGAACTTATAAACGGCTTGCACAGCATCCGGCTTCGGTCAGCGATATTTTCTCTAGTATGGTTGATGGTACAATTGAATCAGTTGATATTATGATTTTTATCTTAGTTTTAGGTGGTTTGATTGGTGTTGTTAAAGCAAGTGGAGCTTTTGAATCTGGACTAGCAGCATTATCTACCAAGACTAAGGGAAAAGAATTTATTTTGGTATTCCTCGTGACAGTTTTACTAGCACTTGGTGGAACGCTATGTGGGATTGAAGAAGAAGCGGTTGCCTTTTACCCAATTTTAGCCCCAGTTTTTATTGCGATGGGGTATGATTCAATTGTTTGTGTTGGGGCCATTTTCTTGGCAAGTTCACTTGGAACAACCTTTTCAGTCATTAATCCGTTTTCGGTTGTTATTGCGTCAAATGCTGCTGGGACAACTTTTACGCAAGGAATGGCAGGACGGATTTTTGGCTTGGTAATTGCAGTTACTTGTTTATTATTTTATCTGCATTGGTATGCACGCAAAGTACAACAGAACCCACAGTTTTCCTATTCATATGATGATCGGGATAAATTTGATCAAATGTGGGGAATGGCTACTAGCGAAGAAAAAGATCAGCGGTTTACTTTAAAAAAGAAAATTATTTTAATTTTATTTGCTTGTGCTTTCCCAATTATGATTTGGGGAGTAATGGCCAAAGGATGGGCCTTTCCTAACATGGCATCAGCTTTCTTAACAATTGCTATTATTATTATATTTTTAACTTGTTTCGGGCGCCAAGACGGTTTAGGCGAATATAAGACCACAACGGCTTTTTCTGATGGAGCAGCTAGTTTAGTCGGTGTGTCATTAATTATTGGTTTGGCACGGGGAATTAATAAAGTGCTTAATGACGGCTATATTTCTGATACAATTCTCTATGCTTCTTCAAAAATGGTTGCACATATGAACGGATCATTTTTCATTATTGTGATGATGTTGGTATTCTTTGTCTTAGGCTTTATTGTTCCATCATCATCTGGTTTAGCAGTGCTAGCAATGCCAATTTTAGCGCCACTAGCTGATACGGTTCACATTCCACGGTATACAGTTGTTACTGCATATCAATTTGGTCAATATGCAATGTTATTCTTAGCACCGACTGGATTAGTAATGGCAACTTTGCAAATGCTTGATATGCGATATTCCCATTGGCTGCGGTTCGTGTGGCCGGTAGTTGTCTTTGTTTTAATCTTTGGTGGTGGATTGTTGGTAACAGAAGTATTAATTGCAGGATAATAAGATAGTGAAAAGCTTTGGTATTTATTAGTTACCAAAGACTTTTATGTTGTTTAGATTGTTATGATAAAAGTAGTAAATAAAAAGATTCCTAAAGCTATTTAGGAAGGAAAATCCGAACTATAATTTCGTGAAATATGAAAATTATAGTTCGGATTTTTATATTTAAAACAGAGAACTAATAGTTAATTCCCCACTTTCTATTGTAAGGGTGGTTATATGATTAGAAATCCATGCATCCCAATTCTCTAAAATGTAAGGGCAACCATGTTAGTGTAAGATTTTCATAGGTTGGATGAATAATTCATCTGGTCGTGGAAATCT
>OBYJ01000186.1_pt1 | contig 54895 bp, 50 predicted proteins | sample 1495481 | NCBI WGS metagenome assembly OBYJ01 (sample SAMEA2580197, study PRJEB22360) | human gut metagenome | biome: human gut; feature: human-associated habitat; material: faeces | place: Denmark | collected 2008/2010
AGTGAGTGGGAATTAACCTTCTCGACAAGGCGGTGGGCTAAGGATAGAACGGTGATTAGCACGGGCTGATTATTGTTCGGACTTAGCCTCGAGCCTTGCGGTTAATTTCCACGATATCTTGCTATTGTTCGTGAAAACAGTTAAGGCTGGGAGAAAAACAAATTTTCTCTCAGCTTTTTAACACTAACTTTGTAAAGTTGATTATTTCCCAGGAAATATTAAATTTCAATTTTCTTTGTAGCAATTTGCTTAATGAAATTTTGATCATGTTCAACAATTAGCATTGGTGATCGCTTTTCTTGAATTAACTGAATTAGTTGTTGCTGATTATAGGTATCAAGATAGTTTAGCGGTTCATCCCATAAATAAAGGTGAGCGGGTTCAGCTAATGACCGTGCTAGTTCAACCTTCTTTTGTTGTCCCATACTCATTTCTTCAATCGGAACATTAAAAGTAGCACGTTCCATTCCTAATTTACGAAGAAGGTTAAGAAATTGATCGTAGTTAATTTTAGAAGAAGATACAAAACTACGTAAACTTCCATGATTATCAGAATAATCTTGACGCACTGTGCTGATTTTAAGGGCACTGCTAAAAAGTATCTCTCCGCTTTGTTTACCACTGAATGTCCCGATGATTGCATTAATAATACTAGATTTTCCAGTACCATTATTCCCACAGAGCAGGACCTGGTCATTTTTTTCAATGGTTGTAGTGATATTAGAACAGGGTTGTTTAGTTGGATACGATAACGTTAGATCATTAATGCTTAACAATAGTTGATGATTAGTGGGGAGGACATTAATTGTTAGCGGAACAACGTTTTCAATCTCTTTTAAAAGTCCTTTTCGTTCCTCGATTGCGGTGTCTAAGCGTCCTTTCATTATGGTTGCTTTTTTCATCATTTTTGCAGCTTTGGCACCAATAAAGCCTTTATCCGCATGCGAATTATTCTTCTTTTCATTTTCTGCTTGTTGAGCCCATTGAGATTTTGCCTGACGTGTTTGCTTTAAATGACGAATATCTTTTAATAAATTTTCGTTTTTCTTGATGGCCGTAGAATCTCGTTGCTCCTTATGAACGAAATAATCACTGTAATTACCACGGGTTAAAACAAGCTGGTGTTGTTCAATCACTAATGAATGGTCAATGACTTTATCGAGAAAATCTCGGTCATGGCTAGTGATAATGAAGCCGTTTTTTTCGCTTTTAGATATTGAGCAATTTGTTTTCGACCATCCTGATCAAGGTGATTAGTCGGTTCGTCAAGCAGGGGGAAATATCCATCCTGGGCAAAAAGGGTTGCTAGCATCACATGTGTTTGTTCGCCACCACTAAGACTACTGAAAGGTTGCCATAGTAATTCTGTGGGAGTTGCCATCAAATTTAATTCTCGTTCGATTTGCCATTGCTCACCTTGATAGCCACTTCTCATAAGGACATTCAATGTGTAATCATTCGGTTCACGAATTACTAATGGATAATAGTTAAACTTAAGATTGGTTTGAATACTTCCTTGAAAGGAAAGTTGCTTTTGCAAGATTTTGAGTAGTGTGGTTTTGCCCCGACCGTTTCGTCCAAGAAGACCAAGTTTCCAATCGCTGCTAATATTAAGATCACAATGATTAAAAAGCGGTTCTTGTCCCGGATAAGCAAAAGTTAAATTATTTATCGTGATTGGTTCCATTAAAAAATCACCCTTTCGTTACTCGCAGAAAAGGTAACGAAAAAAAGCCCACCACTACAGGTAGACTTTTAAACTAATGGTATTGGCCCATTAGTTCTCATTTATTGATCAATCATTGAAAAATAATTCTACCCGTAGTATCTTTCTGCGTGAATCCACAGTTCCAGATACATTAAATTGTGTAGAATTAAAATTTCAATGGATGATCCCTCTTAAAATTTGCTACTAATAATATAGCAATTTGCCTTCAACTTGTCAATCAACTAATTTAATTCGCCTTCAGCAATTTGATCCAACATTGGACGCGAAGGAATAAAGAAGAGTTGACCACCTAAAATATCAGAGAAAGTTAGGAGATAATCGTTTTGCTCAAGCATATTTTCAAGCATCTTCTTAGTTACAGTCCAATGCCTTGAATAACCAATAAAGAAAGTTCCAGTATTATCAGCGGCAGGGTCTGAATATGGAACATTCATGCGCACAATCTTCTGTTCAATACCATCAATTTCCGCTTGGGAAGCGACATTATGAGCATTCTTAAACTTCTCTTTTTCGCTTAATTCTAAGTCAGAAAACTTCTTTCGTCCAACAGCTTTTTCTTGCGTTTCAGTAGTTAGCTTATTCCAAATGTCCATGTTATGCCGCCATTTTTGTGCAAAGGCATATGAACCATTTTCAAACGTAGGATCCTCATCACCAATAATTGCGTATTCAGCAGCATCCTGAGGTTCCGGATTTTCAGTTCCATCAATAAAGCCAATAATGGCCCGGCCTTCAAAATAGCGAAAGCCCTTTGTTTCATCAACAACATTAGTAATATCTCTAATAAAGAGCATTACTTGAGCCATGAATTCGTAAACTGCAGCCTCATCGTTTGCACGAATATGGAGGAAAATATCTCCTTTTGCGGCAGGCATTTTGTATTTTGGCCCGGTTAATGTTTGGTAAGTTTCTAATTCTTTGGGTTTAGGGGCATTTGGGAAAAGATAGTCCCATGCGTCGTTGCTAAAGCCTAAAGAAACTTTAAGATTACCCTTATTATCCCGAATTCGCAGTGATCGAGTAATTGCTTGGAACCGTTCAACAAATTCTTGAATTGCTTCTTGTTCCTTTGCTTGATTTTCTCGTTTTAATTCTAATACAGTAAATTGGACATGTTCACCGGCGTCTTTCCAAACGTCTTGTGCTTTATTAGGATTCATTACCATTAGCTTCATCCTCCTTAAAATTACTACAAGGCAATTATAGCATTCTTTAAGGATAATTCTTAGATTAAGTTGAAGCCGCTTTCAAACTGAATTAAAATAAAATTGATACTAATTTTACAAAAGAGGCGGTTATTGTGCAGGAAACACAAACGAAGAAAAAACATCATTTTCATATGCCCTCTGCGTTTACAATTTTATTTTTAATTATTATTTTAATTGCAATTTTAACGTGGATTATACCAGCAGGGACATATGAGACGGATAAAGCTGGAAATATTATTTCTGGCACATATAAGGCGGTGACAAATAAACCCCAGGGAATTTGGGATATCTTTATGGCACCCGTTATCGGGATGGTCGGTGATAAAAAGACAGATGGAGCTATCTCAGTATCACTATTTATTCTTGTTATCGGTGGATTCCTAGGAGTGGTTAATAAGACAAATGCATTAAACGAAGGGATCGGTTCAATCGTTCGCCGGTATAAGGGACGAGAAAAACAATTGATTCCAATTTTAATGCTTCTGTTTGCTCTTGGTGGATCAACATATGGAATGGGGGAAGAAACGATTGCATTCTATCCTCTCTTGATCCCCGTGATGATGGGTGTTGGCTTTGATTCAATTGTAGCGGTTGCGATTGCTTTAGTGGGAAGTCAAGTTGGTTGTTTAGCATCAACTGTTAACCCGTTTGCCACAGGAGTAGCTTCTCAAACGTTAAATATTTCTCCTGGTGATGGTTTAGTTTCCCGGGTAATCCTTTTAATTATTACGATAACGATTAGTATTATTTATGTTTACCACTATGCATCGGTAATTGAAAAAGATCCAACTAAATCATTAGTTTACAATCAACGAGCAGAAGATGAAAAGCACTTTTTAGTCAAGGCTGATCCTAATGACGACCATAAGATGACCGGTCGTCAAAAGACAGTTATTTGGCTATTCGGAATTACTTTTGTTGTGATGATTCTAGGACTAATTCCATGGTCAAACCTTAATAGCCATTGGACATTTTTTGATAAATTTACAAAGTGGTTGGTTAATATTCCATTCCTAGGCGATTTATTAGGGCATGATATGGCACCCTTTGGAACATGGTACTTCAATGAAATTACCATGCTCTTCCTCTTTATGTCGGTCTTGATTATGGCTGTTTACCATATGAAGGAAAGTGAATTTATTGATGCTTTCATGTCAGGAATGGGAGATTTCTTAAGCGTTGCAATTATTGTGGCAGTTGCACGGGGAATTCAAGTAATAATGAATAATGGGATGATCACTGGAACAGTTCTTCACTGGGGAGAATTGGGCCTTCATGGATTATCACAAACGATCTTTATTATTTTGACTTACATTTTCTATATCCCAATGTCATTCTTAATTCCATCAACGTCTGGGTTAGCTGCGGCAACGATGGGAATTATCGGACCAATGGGACATTTTGCGCATGTTTCTGGTAGCCTTGTTATTACTGCTTATCAAGCAGCTTCAGGTTGGGTTAACCTTATTACCCCAACTTCGGGAGTTGTTATGGGAGCATTAGCAATTGCGCATATTAATGTCGGCATTTGGTGGAAGTGGATGCTGAAATTAATGATTTATCTCTTTGTTGCTACTTGCTTGTTCTTAGGAATTGCTGCCTTGCTCTAGGAGGGGATTTGAATGGATAAAATTATTACAGAAGATGAACAAAAAGCTGCTGTTAAAATTTTAGAACGACTAATTTCTGTTCCATCATATAATCAACCAGCAGAAGAAGGCGCACCATTTGGCAAAGGAATTCGTAACGCCCTCGATGAAATGATGAAGATTTGTGATGAATTAGGTTTTAAGACCTATGAAGATCCAGACGGGTACTATGGCTATGCAGAAGTTGGTAGTGGGGACAAAATTTTTGGTGTAATTTGTCATCTTGATACGGTTCCTGCCGGCGATTTAGGCAAATGGAAACATGATCCATTTAAAGGCACAGTAATCAATGATGCAGTTTATGGACGAGGGTCACAAGATGATAAAGGTCCAGGAATTGCAGCTTTATATGCTGTTAAAGCATTGATGGATCAAGGTTATCACTTCAATCAACGAATTCGTTTTATTTATGGAACTGATGAAGAAATTCTATGGCGTGGAATTGCTGAATATAATAAAAAGGAAGCGCCGATTGATAGTGGAATTTCTCCTGATGCTGAATTTCCATTAATTTATGCTGAAAAGGGGTTGCAACAATCTTATCTCGTTGGTCCAGGAACAGATCAACTAAAGATTAACTTGAAAAATGCGTTTAATGCGGTCCCTGATAGTGCAGTGTACGATGGTCCAAAGCAGGATGAAGTGAAGGCGGCTTTAGATAAGCATGGCTTTGAATATACAAGTGACGGTAATTCAATTACTGTTATTGGCAAGTCTGTTCATGCGATGATGGCACCGGAAGGAACGAATGCTGTTTTACGGTTAGCGATTGCGCTTGATGATGTTTTTGATTTTAAGCCACTTGATTTTATTGGCAAATTATTTAAGGAAGATGCAACGGGGAGCAATGTTCTCGGTGATGTTCGCGATGAGTCTGGACAATTAACTTTCAATATTTCTAGTCTTGAAATTAATGAAAATGAAACAAGAATGCAGATTGATTTACGAATTCCCGTAACGATCGATCGCGATAATTTACTAGCAAAACTAAGTAAACAGGTGGCAGCTTATGATTTGAAGTATGTTCATTTTGATTATTTAGCACCCCTGTACGTTCCAAAAGACAGTAAATTAGTGCAAACTTTGATGAAAGTTTATAAAGAACAAACTGGGGATGTTGCTGCTGAACCGCAAATTTCTGGTGGAGCAACATTTGCCCGAACGATGAATAATTGTGTTGCTTTTGGGGGAATGTTACCAACAACTCCCGACTATATGCATCAAGCTAATGAACAGTGGCCATTGCCAGACATGTATAAAGCAATGGAAATCTATGCTCAGGCAATCAAGAAGCTTTGTGTGGATTAAGTAAATACTAAGTTGAAAAGAGTAAAACGATGAATCGGTCATTGCTTTACTCTTTTTTTATAAAAAATAATGCGTGAAAATTCACAAGCAATCCCGAAAGAGACCTAAAATAGCGTTATCATCCGTTTTCATCTATTTTCATTTAAGGCGCGTTATAATAACAATGTAATGGATTACAATTTTTTGTAGGAAATCTTTGTTAAACGTTTGACATTTTAAAAACTTCATTGTATATTATTGATGTACAGTAATGATAAACGTTTATCAAATACCTATAGAAAGAGTACCTACTAATTATGAATAACAAAAATTCTCTTGTTACCAAATTGGCGTTCCTGTCAGTTTCATTCATGGTTACGAGTGCTTATGCCATTCAAGGTTCTTTACCGCAATTAAAGGCGGCACTCGGAATCTCACAGACACAGTCAGAATATTTAGTTACGACTCCATCATTTGCTGTAATGATTTTTGTTGTCCTTTCACCATTACTTCAACAATGGTTCAATATTTCTGATAAGAAGATTATTATGGCCGGGGTTACAATTGTTGGCCTTGCCGGAATTGTTCCCATGTTTGCGAATGACTACACTGCGATTTTGATTTCGCGGTTAGTTTTAGGAGCAGGGTTTGGTTTATACAATTCTCAAGCAATTTCGATGATTTCAGTTTGGTATGAAGGTACAACTCGAGCTCAAATGCTTGGTTGGCGTGCTGCGGCTGAACAAATCGGTCAAGCTTGTACCCTGGCAATTGCTGGGTTAATTCTTAGCTATGCAGGTTGGCATGCATCATTTGCCGTCTACCTTCTTGCCTTTGTTGTTCTCTTCTTCTTTGCCGTTCGTGTTCCTGACGATAGCAAAGCACAGGATAATAACGTTGCCGAAGATGATCTTGCTGAAGAATTAACTGAAGTGGAAGAACCAATTAAAAAGATTAGTCCAGTAGTTTACCTCCTTGTTCTCTTTGCCTTCCTCTTGGTTGTAGATTATGTTGGAATGGAAAATCGTTTCCCTGGCTTAACCGTTGCAATTAAGGGAAGTAGCTATACTGGTTCATCAATGTTCCTTTCCTTAATGTTAATTGGGGCAACGCTTGGTGGTTTATTCTACGGATCAATTAATAAAGCGTTAGGTTTTAACACTGTTTACCTTGGTCTCGGGTTAATGGCCATTTCAAACTTCTTATTTGCCTTCGCAAACGGCAACTTTGCAATGTTAGTAATTGGTTTGCTTTTAATCGGCTTCCCACTACAATTAGTTTCTCCGTTGATTTTTAACTTGTTGCCGGATTTAGCTCCTGCTAAGCGTCAACCATTAGTAACTTCAATGGTACTGATTGGTTTTAACTTTGGAGCTTTCTTCTCACCAACAATTGCTGAATGGATGAATCGATTAGTCGGTCGCCCAATGAGTGGCCTTGATCTTGCCGCACCATTCCCAATCTACGGGGTAATGCTAATAGTTATTGCCTTAATTATTTTCTTTGCAACTCGTCATTCTAAACAAGCTAACTAAATATAAAATTATTGGAGGATATCATTATGCCAATCAAAAATGAAGCAATGTTAATTACTTACTCTGACTCAATGGGTAAAAATATTAAAGAAACTCATGAAGTATTAAAGAACTATATCGGTGATGCAATCGGCGGTGTTCACTTACTTCCATTCTTCCCATCAACTGGTGACCGTGGTTTTGCACCATACCGTTACGATGTTGTTGATTCTGCTTTTGGTAACTGGGATGATGTTGAAGCATTAGGTGAAGACTACTACTTAATGTTTGACTTCATGATTAACCATATTTCCAAGAAGTCTGAAATGTACCAAGACTTCAAGAAGAAGCACGATGATTCTAAGTACAACGACTTCTTTATTCGTTGGGAAAAGTTCTGGGAAAAAGCTGGTAAGAACCGTCCAACTCAAGAAGATGTTGATTTAATTTACAAGCGAAAGGATAAGGCTCCTAAGCAAGAAATTACCTTTGATGATGGTACTACTGAAAACTTATGGAACACTTTCGGTGAAGAACAAATTGATATTAATGTTAAGAGTAAGGTAGCTAACGAATTCTTCAAGGAAACATTAATTGACATGGTTAAGCACGGTGCAGATATGATTCGTCTTGATGCCTTTGCTTACGCTATTAAGAAGGTTGGTACTAATGATTTCTTCGTTGAACCTGAAATCTGGGATCTTTTAAATGAAGTTCAAGATATTTTGGCTCCTTACAAGGCCATCATCCTTCCTGAAATTCACGAACACTACACCATTCCACAAAAGATTTCACAACATGACTTCTTCATCTATGACTTTACCTTACCAATGACTACTCTTTATACCCTTTACTCTGGTAAGACTAACCGCCTTGCTAAGTGGTTAAAGATGTCACCGATGAAGCAATTTACTACTCTTGATACTCATGATGGTATTGGGGTTGTTGATGCTAAGGATATCTTAACTGATGATGAAATCGAATATGCATCCAATGAATTATACAAGGTTGGTGCTAACGTTAAGCGGAAATACTCAAGTGCTGAATACAACAACTTGGATATTTACCAAATTAACTCTACTTACTACTCTGCATTAGGTGACGATGACAAAGCTTACTTGCTTTCTCGGGCATTCCAAGTATTTGCACCTGGTATTCCAATGGTTTACTATGTTGGTTTACTTGCTGGTTCAAATGACCTTGAATTACTTGAAAAGACTAAGGAAGGTCGGAACATCAACCGTCACTACTACACTAAAGAAGAAGTTGCACAAGAAGTTCAACGTCCAGTAGTTAAGAATCTCTTAGACTTACTTGCATGGCGGAATAAATTTGCAGCCTTTGATCTTGATGGTTCAATTGAAGTGGAAACACCAACTGAAACAACTATCAAGGTTACGCGGAAAGATAAGGATGGCAAGAATGTGGCTGTTCTTGATGCTGATGCTGCTAACAAGACTTTCACTATTACAGCTAATGGTGAAAAAGTGATGGAACAAAAATAGACATCAAATTAATTAGTAATCTCTCTCAAAACAAAATAGGTAGTATTCCTTTCCAAAACGCTTTATCTCTCTCAATAAACTACCTATAAAAACTGGGGCTGGAAGAAAATTTGAAGTTTTCTTTCAGCCCCTATTTTGTTTATCATTTCAATTTAGTCTAATATTGGCTTTGTTACACGAGCAAGTTGTTCAATTACTTGTTGTCCCGCGGCCATTGATTGATTTTTATCCGTATAAACTGCAATTGTGTAGTCTGTTCCGTTACTATTTTTTACGTAGCCAATACTATTGACGATCCATTCATCTTTACCGTAATTTAGCCAACCATTTTTTAATGCAAAATTATCGCTACTTGCTGAGATCCCCCACGCTTGATCACTTTCAACATTACCCATTAAATCACGAATTTCACTTCTTTCGTCATCAGATAAAACTTTAGACTTATAGAAAATATTATTTAATAGTTTAACTTGATCTTTTGGAGTAGTAACAGTTAACCCCCAACTGCTATTAGCCTGAGATTGGGTCATGCCAAATTTTTCAAAAGTTTGTTGGAGACCGTTTTTTCCGCCGAGATAATCTTCAAATAATTCGCTAGTTGAATCATTGTCACTTTGTTCAATCATTTTAGTAGCAAGCGATTTCTGATGACTTGTAAGAGGACTTTGTTGCTTAGCAAGAATTCCCGCTAGAATACTAACCTTTACTGTACTAGCAGTTCGAAACTTATGCTGGGGTACATTACTAGAAGTATAAATTTGGTGGGTCTTTGGTGAGTATACCGCAATACTAACATTATTATTGGAAGTGAAAATGATTTTATTCCATGCGGATTTTAGGCGGGCACTTGTCGAGCTGAAGTGCCGGACACCCATAATAATGAGCAGAATAGCGATGATAATTAAGATAAGTCTGCGCGGTTTACGACGATGACGTTGCGATCTTTGCATTTTTTAACCGACCCTTTCTGATTAAAATTAGCATACTTATTAATAATACAGATAATTTATGGAAGTTAAAAGGTGCATCTTCTTAATTTAATGAAAAATAAGGATTTCATTTGAATTGTTACCAAATCGTTACACCTTTTTTAGGCAGAATAGGATATGATAGTTAAATGTGTAAAGGAGAGAAATTGTTATAATGAAAAAGGTTAAATCTTTTTTTGCCAAATTATTATTAATAACGGCAATAATTAGTATCTGTTTAAATGGCTTGGGGATGTTCGAAAAAGTCCATGCTGATACTGCAGCTTTTCAGATGGATGCACGAGCAGCTTATGCGATTGATGCAGAAAGTGGCCAGGTTCTATACCAAAAAAATGCAACTAAACGCTATCCAATTGCATCTGTAATTAAAATCTTAACTTTAGGAGTAATTTTACAAGATATTCGAAACCATCATTTAAAATGGGATCAAAAGATTAAGATTACACCAGCAGTTGCCAAGATGGCGGATGATTGGCACTTTTCAAATGTCCCATTAATGAATGGGGAAGAATACACAGTCCGTCAGTTAGTTGATTCGATGATGCTCGTATCTGCTGATGGAAGTACAGAAGCATTGGCATTAGCTGACGCGGGCAGTACAGCAGCCTTTAATAAAAAGATGATGGCATTTGCGAAAAAGGCAGGAGTTACAGATATAAAAATCTACAATATGATCGGGCTGCCTAACGGGGACTTAGGAAAGCATAAACTTAAGGGCGTAGATAAAGACGCAGAGAACTTATTATCTGCTAAAGATGTTGCGCTTATCTCAAAGTATCTTGTTGAAAATTATCCTGAAACTCTCGACATTACAAAGCAAAAGTTTGCTAACTTTGATGTAACTAAAGATCAACAATATTTAATGACAAATGTGAATGCTCTTTTGCCACAAAACGGTTTTGCTCCTAAGGATGGGGAAATTGACGGCTTAAAGACTGGAAATACTGATCGCGCGGGTAAATGTATTGTGTCAACAGGAACCTTTGCAGGACGCCGGATTATTTTAGTTGCCTTGCATACAAAAGGGGAATGGAATGACCAGTCGAAGATGCAACAAGACTTTTATAATAAATTAGTCGATGAGTACCAGCCAGTTGAAATCAAAAAAGTAAGTGATCTTTCGGCCAAGCTTACTAGTGTAAAAGTAAAGAATGGTAAAAATAAGAATAAGGCTAATATTAAGCTAACAAAGAAGACTACCGTTTGGCTTCCAAAGAATATGAAATTACAAGCAACTAAACCAACATTACGAGTGCAGGGAGATGATCAAAAACAACTAACTGCACCGATAAAGAAGAATCAACAAGTTGGCTCAATTGAGTTGCATATTCCAGGACTGCCTGATTTTAATATTCCAGTAAGTACAAGCCAAAGCGTTGCTAAAAAGTCGATGTTTTAATAAATAGATGATTGAATAGGAGAATTTCTATCAATCATCTATTTATTTAGGCGCTGAAATTACCTCATAATAAAATTAACTATAATTTTAAGACGTATTATTTTTATAATTTAAATTATAAAAATATAATAAAAGTGAATTAGGAATTATAGCTATTATATTAGGAGGTAATTATTTATGGCTGATTACGCAAAACGTCAACTTAAGGCTTTGGATCGTATTGCAAAGAAGATTGCAGATGCTGAAGGACACTTAACAAAGATTGAAGATAGTGTTGACAATGAGAAGCACCGTACTGCTCAACACGAAACAATTAAGGATATTAAGTCAATCCTTAAGCATGCTTGGAAAGTAGATAAGGACTCAGTAAAGCTTGAAGAACGTGCTGGTGAAGGTCGTAAAGATCCAGCAGAAAATCACTATGTTTACATGGAAGATGAAGAAGGCGTTATTAAGGACCTTAACAAGGAATTTAAGGAACTTGATGAAAAGCTAGCAGCTCTTACCGATGATGAAGGTGGCAAGATCAAGGCATTCCGTGCAGAACACCACTACCTTGAAAAGGCAAAGGAAATCCTTCAAAAGGCTGGGAAGTATAACCCAGATGACAAAGACTAATTTATAATTCCTAACACATAAAAAGAGATCGGCAAATTGTCGATCTCTTTTTTTAGTGCATTTCACTTGGTAATTTAATTAGTATTCAACGTGCCATTTAATGGTGTATGCTTTTTCTTCGCCCGGATGTAAAGTAATATCGCCAAATTCTGGGTGATGAGGTGCATCCGAAAGATTTTGCGCTTCCATTGCTAATCCAAGGTGGGGATGAACTTGTCCGTGATTGTAAACCGCTGCATCATCTGAGTTCATCGTATACATAACTAATCCGTTACGATCGGAGTAAAGACTCATCTTTCGGCCGCTTTCTGGATCTTCAAGTGTGGCAACTGGCTTTGTGAGACTAGGAGTAACTTCCCAAATATCGTCAAAACCGTTTTCCTTAGTTGAACTCATTTTTTCTAGCGCATCGCCCATTGTAGTTGGGGTACTAAAGTCAAATGGAGTTCCTTCGTTAGCGATCTTTTCACCAGTTGGAATCTTGCCGTCGTCAACAGCTAAGTGATTTTCGGAGTTGACATAAAGCTTTAATTGATCCACCGTTGGAACATTTGCTGCTGCCATATTCCAGTATGTGTGGTTGGTAGGGTTGAACAACGTATCTGCATCAGTAGTAGCCGACATCTTAAGTGAAAGAAAGTCGTCATTAGTTAAAGTGTAGGTTGCAGTGACATGCATCTTACCAGGATACGTATCAACTTCAGGACTTAAGGTTAAACTAAGAGTGATTGAAACAGAATTGTTAGTTGCTTCTGTGCTGTCAACATGCCAAATATGATTGTAAAAACCATTAGTTCCACCATGAAGAGCATTTTTACCTTCGTTTTGTTCGGTTTGGTAATCTTTACCGTTAATACTGAACTTACCATCTGCAATTCGTCCAGCAACCCGGCCGATTAAGCGATTAGTACAAAAGCCATTATTAGTAAATTCGTCGAGGTTTTCAGAAGTCAAAATCATATCGGCCTTACCACCATCTTTTGTTGGAACTTTAAAAGATTGAAGTAAACCGGCAAAATCAAGAATTCCTACTTGAACACCATTATCGTTCGTTAAAATGTATTTTGTTACTGGATCGCCTTTGTAGGTTCCAAATGGTACTTTAGATATTTCCATAAAATATTTCCTCCTTGAAGTAAGCGCTTTTACAAATTCTATTTTACCACAATTTTATTTTAAAATTACGCAATCGTTTGCACAAAAATAGATATGCTAGAATAAATAAAAGCAAAGATAGATGATATTTATGAGGTATATAAAATGACCAAAAATAAATGGGACAAATTTAAAAAGAATTTTAGTAAAAATTTTATCGACTTTTTAATGATTTTCGCTGCTGAGCAAGATTTTATTAATAAGCATCGCCGTAAAAGCAGTGTAATCAAGGAACAAGACCGTTATGGAAGTGATCAGCGAAAAAATTCTGAAAAATAGTATTAAAAATAGTATTAAGGAAGGACTTGCAAAACGATGAATGCAAGTCCTTTTTAATTACAGTTAATTTATTAATTTTCCTTTAGCGATTGCCAATTTGAATTGTCCATAGTCTGCTGTGACTTGATCTACATACCTTAAAGCCCAATTTGGTAAAAGAGTATCTAATATCTTTTGATGTTTTAAATAACCACGGATCATCGGTGCGGTGGGACTTTGGAAATGAGCCATCGCTAGCAAGTAAGCACACGTCTGGCAGTAGAATTGAAAACTTTCAAAGTCAAGTTTATTAACATTAATTGATTCTTTCATATCCCGGAACTGTCGAATGTAATAACTACGACCGCCGAAAGTAGTGCTCCCTAAAAAGCGATCGGATGAGGATTGGAGAACCCGTTGCGCTGTTACAATTCTTTGACCAGCGATCCCTCCATTTCTAATCACTTGCTGTACAGGGAGGGAAAGTAAGTTATAACGCAATGGCATAGCTTCTTTGACTTGTAGAACGATGTGACTATTATCGTTGCCAGTAAGCATGATTAAGTAACATCGTGTTCCGAAACTGCCAACCCCGACACTGTAGCGGATAATATCAGAAATGTGAAAGTTTGCTAAAAGGACTCGAACATCTTGCCGAACATTTTCGCGATATTTGTTATATCCTTTAACAATCTGTTGATAACGCACAGCACTAAGATGACGTGCGCGTGGTGGATTATCCCGAAAAACAAGGTGCCCTTGGTTATTGATAGTCGCCATTTTTTGGATTATTTCTTCTGAATTGCTACGCTGACTCTTTTTAAGAACCTTATTAAGGACTGTTTGCATTTGCGTTGAAATATCACCAAAAGACTCAATCGCTTTCCCCATGTCTTCATAGGCAAATGAAAAATAAAACAGTTGGGAAAGGCTCATCTTATTGGCGCTTTTGATAGTATGGCGGTAGGTCTTAGTGGTTAATTGAAGGAGGTGGTAAAGGTCATTGCGATCAAAACCGTTCTCTTCGCCTGCTAGTTCAGCACTAACTAATAACCGTTTCAAATCACTTTCCCAATTTCCGATTCGAGCTTCATCAAAGTCATTAAGGCCAAAAAGAAGTTTGCGTTCAGGGGAGGCGTAAAAGCCAAAATTATTTACATGAGCATCCCCGCAGATAATTATGGGAAGATTGCTTTGAGCCTGTCGTTTAAGGTCATGTTCCATTAATTCGGCAGTTCCACGGAAAAATGAAAAGCGACTGGCAATCATTCTTTGGTGACGCAATGGAAGCAGCTCGGGGATCATGTTGGCTTCAGTGATCTGAATTATTTTAACGGGGTCCCGATCAACTGGCGTGAAGGTTCCTAACATGTCACTAGAGACTACTTTTTGCTGCCGTTTACCATTATTTTCCAATTCAGCTTTGGTTTTATTGATTTGAATTTTTCGTAAGTCAAAGATATCGAGATTTTGATTAATCAAAAGTTGCGCATCCTTTCAGAGACAATACTTATGTCTTATTTTAAATCTTCTAATTTATTTGTAAATATGGTTTGATTAAGTTGATAAATAATGCTTTTCAAAATAAAATTAATATAAGCGAAATTATAGGAGGGGTTGATAGGGTGATTATTGCAGTGGAAAATTCACTTGCCCAACATTTGCATGTTAATTCACAGGTGATTGCTCCATCTGATCTATTAGAGACAAATGTTTGGACAATTCGTGTTACTGGGGAATTCATGATTATTATGAATAACTTAATGTCGTTGCCAATTATTGTACGCTATCCTCAACGCTTTAATGACTCACGCTCTTTTATTGCGGCATTTAAGCGTGAATTCTTAAGTTTATTAGAAGTTTCGCCAATTCCCCATGCAAAAATTAGGATGATTCGTGACGCCCAATTTAGCAAAGTAGTATTTACACGTCAAATTCAGCCAGAAACTCAACAGCAATTGCAGATGTATGAGAACCTTATGATGGGGCCTAATTCAATTATTGATTGGGAAAAAGACCCGACCAATGCTGAAATTGCACTTCAATTAGCGGAACAGACACGGATTACCAATAAGACAACGGACGAAGAATATGTTGTAATGGATGTTTTTGAAGATTATTCAGTTACGGACTTTAAGGTGGCTACTCATCCTAAACTTAATGAACATAACCGTCGCTATCTTTACCGCTCACTTTCAATTAACGATATCATGAATGCAACAGCGGTAGGAGAAAAGATTTTAGATGATTATCAAGGTTATTTAGAAAGTCGTGGAAAAAGCGAGAGCATCGTTGATCGGGATTTGGATTGTGCCGCAGATTACATCGGTTACTGTGAAGCCCTGGGCGAATCTGTTCTTGATGATATTACCTTGGTCTATCACTATTTAATTAACTATGAAAAACTACATAATGATCGTCCTACTGATACCGGCTTTCATTCTAAAAGTGATGCCTTTCGCGAATTTGGGAAGTTTTTACGGGCAGAAGATCTTTTCTCTAGTGAAGACTACGATTTGTTTGTTCAAGCAATTAGTCAGGGGATAAAAGATCTTGGTTCTAAACAGCGGATGTATCACCTGCAACGTATAATTCGTGATATGCAGCGGCAAGTAAGAAACCAACGCGAGCATGCAATCCAATATGTTAATAAACAATATACTATTTATGTTGAGCTTAGTGATTACCATCCTAAAATGTGGCGGCGATTTACCGTCAGCGGTGATACGCGTCTGGACATGTTGTGCTTTGCAATTTTAGCAGCATTTAACGCGGACGGACACCACTTATTTGAACTGCATCAGGGGAATACTCATTATCAGTTGCCGATTCTTGATAGCGGCTTTGGTCAATCAAAAGATATTACTCAAAGTTGGGTAGGCGATTGTAATCTTGACCATGAATATAACCTAGTATATGACTTTGGCGATATGTGGAACTTTAAAATTAAATTTGAGGAAGTAAAACCTAAGCGACTTCCGGCTCATACTGGTCCCCAAATTGTTAGCGGTTTTGGAAATGGAATCCTAGATGATATTGGAGGAGTAGAAGGGCTGACCCAAGCGGCAAAAGATGATCCAGCTATTAATGAGCCGTTAAACATTCCAAAATTTAAGGATCAATGGTCTCGTCAAATTGAAAAAATACGACACTCTTATGAATAAAAAGCACTACAATAGAGAATGAAATATTTAATTAATCGAGGTCTTTAAGGATGGAAAAACGCGAAAATGCTATTCCGAAAACAATGAAGGCTTGGGCAGTCACAACTCCTGGGCCGATTGATGGTAAGGAATCACCAATCGAATTTACCGAAAAGCCTGTGCCGACTCCTAAACGGGGAGAAGTCCTTGTTAAGGTAATAACGTGTGGAGTATGTCATACGGACTTGCACGTGACTGAAGGAGACTTGCCGGTTCACCACGAACACGTTACTCCTGGTCATGAAATTGTTGGTAAAGTTGTCGGCTTTGGACCAGAGACACAACGATTTAAGTTTGGTGAGCGAATTGGGATTCCATGGTTTCGGCATGCTTGTGGTGTATGCAAGTTTTGCCGATCAGGTCATGAGAATCTCTGTCCTCATTCACTTTATACCGGTTGGGATCATGATGGCGGTTATGCAGAATATGTCACAGTTCCAGAAGGATTTGCATATCGGCTTCCAGAAAAGTTTGATTCCCTAGAGGCAGCTCCGTTATTATGTGCAGGGATTATTGGTTATCGGGCCTTTGAACGTGCCAATGTTCCGGCTGGCGGTCGCCTAGGATTATATGGCTTCGGTGGTTCAGCTCATATTACAGCTCAAATTGCACTTGCTCAGGGAATTGAAGTGCATGTCTTTACGCGTGGTGAGGATGCCAAGAAATTCGCCCTAGAATTAGGTTGTGCTTCTGTTCAGGGCTCCTATGACCCAGCACCAGTTCCTTTGGATTCATCAATCATTTTTGCGCCGGTTGGTGATATGGTCTTGCCGGCTTTAGCTAGTTTAGTTCCAGGGGGGACATTAGCATTAGCCGGTATTCATATGACTGATATTCCAACAATGAATTACCAAAAAGAAATATTCCACGAAAAGACATTAACGAGTGTTGAGAGTAATACTCGTCGTGATGGGGAAGAATTCTTAACATTAGCTGATCGTCTTAATATCCATCCTGAAGTCCACGAATATCCCCTAGCAAAGGCTGACGAAGCATTACGCTATGTTAAGCACGGTGATATTAAGGGAGCTTGTGTATTACGTGTTAGTGAGGACTAATAATTGTCTTTTCCTTCTGATTCCTGCTAAGATAGTTAGAGAGGTTTAGAAGAGAAAAGAGGAGGCTTTATTTATGAAATATCCCCAATTATCATTGGATGAAGTTGAAGGACCAAAAGCAGTAATTGAAACTACAATGGGAACAATTACGGCCCAACTTTTTCCAAAGTACGCACCTAAAACAGTTGAAAACTTTGTTAAATTAGCAGAGAAAAATTATTATGATGATGTAATTTTTCACCGGGTTATTCCGGATTTTATGATTCAAGGTGGCGACCCAACTGGAACCGGCCGTGGTGGCGAAAGTATTTATGGTCACCCGTTTGAAGACGAGTTTTCTGAAGAACTATTTAACTTCACTGGTGCTCTTTCAATGGCTAATGCTGGTCCGAACACAAATGGCAGTCAATTCTTTATTGTCACTAATGAACATGTTCCAGAAAATATGATTGATCAAATGAAGGCCGTTGGGTACCCACAAGAGATTATTGATTATTACGAAAAACATGGTGGTACACCGTGGCTTGACTTTCATCACACCGTATTTGGCCAAGTGTTATCCGGGATGGATGTTGTCGAAAAGGTCAGCAAGGTTAAGCGGGATGCGATGGATAAGCCTAAGAAAGACGTTATTATTAAAACAATTAAGATTGAAAAAGAGAAGTAATAAAAAGGGATGAGGCTGGAAGAAAACTTTTGTTTTCTCCCAGCCTCAACTGCTTTTATGAACAATAGTAAGATAACGTGAAACTAGCTTCGCGTCGCCACAAGGCTCGAGGCTAAGTACGAACGCTAATCAGCTCGTGCCGTGCTAATCATCGTTCTAGCTTAGCCCACCGCCTTGTCGAGGAGGTTATTTTCCACTCTCATTCTTTTTTTGTAGTTAAGAGATCCCATAATTTCTGCTTGGAGGCTGTTAACAGTTCAGTTGAACGGGTAACAGCTGACAGGCGAAATGATTGTTTTAACGGGCTAGTAACATTTAATGAATGAATGTTATCTTCTAGGGTAATCGCTAAACTTGTTAAATAAGCAATTCCAAGATTTTCCGCAACCATGGTTTTGATAACGTGAATGTCAGCGGTGCGGTAGATGACTTGGGGACGAAAATGAGCCAAATGAGAGATTTGCTTAAAGGCTTGCTCATGAAAAAATTCAGTATCAGGAACAATAAAGCGTTCATTTTTAAGGGTAGCAAAATCAATCTCCTTTTTAGTTGCGAGGGGATGATGCTTACTAACGATAATCTTAAAGGGATACTCAGCTAGTTCGGTAGTTTTTAAGCCCACTTCTTTTAGGGGATTAAGCGATCCAAGTAATGCCATGTCAAGGTTGCCGTGCTTAAGCATCTTGAGAATTTCCTTAGAACCGTGCTCAGAGGTTTCCAAGTGACTTAAAAGTCCTTCTCTCATTAATAGCGGGGTCAATGGCGGAAAGTAGTAATTGCCGATAATAGGTGGCAGGCCAAAGCGAATACTGGATGATTCAGCTTGATTGATTTCTTGGCGGGCAATCCTTAATTCGTTTAAAATAACGTCAACGTGAACGGCAAATTGCTTACCGGTCGGCGTAATATGCAATTGTTTATGGACATGGTCACGAACAAAAAATGACGTGCCAAAATCTTTTTCTAGTCGTTGGATAGCCATTGTAATAGTAGGTTGACTGACATTGAATTTTGCTGCAACTTGCGAAAAATTTTTATATTTTACCAGTGCTTGATAATATTTTAGGTCGTTTAATTTCATAGTAAATGCCTTTCTGTCAGTAATTATAATGGGTACTATCAATTTTATTTATATCATAGCATAAATTTGACTATAAACTAGCGCTGGAATTACCCTAAGATTGTTGAAACAGATAAAAGGTAAAGGATAGGCGATAATGTTGCGTAAAGGAATGCAAATGTTGAATGATCCCTTTAAGAATAAGGGAACTGCTTTTACAATTGAAGAACGAAAAAAGTATGGTTTATTAGGCTTGTTACCATCTTGTGTAAGAACGATTGAGGAACAGGCAGACGAAATCTACCGGTTATATCAATCTAAGAACTCACGGATTGAACAACGCCACCTGTTGATGGAAGTATTCAATACTAACCGTACGCTTTTCTTCTACTTGATGGAAAAACATATTGCGGAGTTTATGCCGGTTGTGTATGATCCCGTAATTGCTGAGGCGATTGAGCAATATAATGAACGTTACATTAAGCCGCAAGATGCTGCATATTTGAGCATTGAGCATCCTGACTTAATTAAAGAGGAACTTACTGATGCCGCCGATGGTCGTGATATTCGCCTCATCGTTGTTACAGATGCTGAAGGAATCCTTGGCATTGGTGACTGGGGTGTAAATGGGGTTGACATTTCTGTTGGGAAATTAATGGTTTACACGGCAGCGGCTGGAATTGATCCATCCCAAGTTCTCCCAGTTTCTATTGATGCAGGGACTAATAATGAAAAATTGTTGAAGTCCGCTAATTACCTAGGAAATCGAATTAAGCGGGTTGAGGGACAACCTTACTTTGACTTTATCGATAAGTTTGTTGATGCAGTTGAAGGATTGTTCCCTAAGAGTTTATTACACTTTGAAGATTTTGGTCGGGGAACGGCTGCACGGATTCTTGATAAGTACCAGGATAAGATTTTAACCTTTAATGATGATATTCAAGGAACCGGGATTATTGCCTTAGCTGGTGTGCTAGGAGCCATGAATATCTCAAAAGAAAAGTTAACGGACCAAACATTCTTAACATTCGGTGCAGGGACCGCTGGAATGGGAATCGCTAAGATGCTTTATGACGAATTGATCCGTCAAGGCCTGACCCCCGAAGAAGCAAAGAAGCACTTCTACCTTGTTGACAAGCAAGGATTATTATTTGACGATACGCCCGGCTTAACACCAAAGCAAAAGCCATTTACCCGTCAACGGAGCGAATTTGCTAATGCTGATGAATTAACTAATTTACTTGCGATTGTTAAGGCTGTTCATCCAACAGTAATGATTGGTACATCCACTCAGCCAGGAAGTTTTGATGAAGCGGTTGTAAAGGAAGTGGCAGCCCATACTCCACGGCCTGTTATTTTCCCACTTTCTAACCCAACTAAGTTAGCAGAGGCAAAAGCAGCCGACCTTCTCAAGTGGACTGATGGAAAGGCATTAATCGCAACGGGAATTCCGGTTAAAGATATCGAGTATAATGGAACTGTTTACCAAATTGGGCAAGCTAACAATGCGTTAATTTATCCCGGAGTTGGTTTTGGTGCCTTGGCTGCTGAAGCCAAAGTGTTAAATGATAATATGCTTGCTGCAGCTGCTCATGCTTTAAGCGGCTTAGTTGATCCTGAAAAGCCAGGAGCGGCGGTGTTGCCTCCTGTTTCTAAGTTAACAGAGTTTTCTAAGCGAGTAGCTGAACTAGTAGCCGAATCTGCTATCGACCAAGGCTTAGCAGGCGATGAAATTACTGATGCGAAGAAAGTGGTAGAAGAGAAAATTTGGAAACCACGATATTAATCAGTCAGCTTTCATCTTTGTGAATAATAAAACCAGATTATTAGACAAAAATAGAAAAGCATCTAAGAAATTAAAAAATCTTAGGTGTTTTTTTGTATCGAAGTTTGTGAAACTTTTGCAAACACGATTGAAAAAAGCTATTATAACAGTTTGTAAGGCAATAGCTATAAGTGAAATTTATTGAAAATTAAAGATTTGACTATAGCTTTACTTACAAGGTAGGATATACGTGTAAATGATGTGTAACATTTCACAAGACAAAATTGCTCAATTAATATATTGGAGGTTTTTGAGATGTCAGAATACCGTACTGAAGAAGATACGTTAGGTCCTGTTAAAATCCCTGCTGAAGCATTATGGGGACCACAAACAGAACGGAGTCGGAATAACTTCCCAACCGGTCAATACATGCCATTAGCAATCATCCGTGCTTTATTGAACATTAAAAAGGCAGCGGCCCAAGCTAATATGGAAACTAAAGCTATCTCTGAAGAAAAGGGTAATTTAATCGTTAAAGCGATTGATGAATTACTCGCATTAAGTGATGAAGAATTGCGGAAGGACTTCCCATTAAAGGTTTACCAAACCGGTTCTGGTACCCAAACCAACATGAACACTAATGAAGTTGTTGCGCACAAGGCTCATGAAATTAACCCTGACATTGAAATCTTACCAAATGATGATGTTAACAAGGGTCAAAGTTCAAACGATACATTCCCAACTGCGATGAATGTGGTTGCTTTAGAAGCGCTTGATAAGTTGAAACCAGCTGTTCAACACTTGATTGATGAATTAAAGGTTAAGGAAGAAAAGTACATGAAGACTGTTAAAGTTGGACGTACTCACTTGCAAGATGCTGTTCCATTGACATTTGGTCAAGAACTTTCTGGTTACATTGCTTCCTTAGAACATGACCTTGATTACATTAAGACTTTGGAACCAACATTAGATGAATTGGCAATTGGTGGTACTGCTGTTGGTACTGGTTTGAATGCTGCAGAAGGAATGCCTGAAAAGATTGCTGAAAAGCTTAGTGAAGTTTACGGCTTAAACTTGACTGCTGATTCAAACAAGTTCTACGGTTTAGCTAACCACTCTGGTTTGGATGTTGTTCACGGTGCTTTGAAGACGTTAGCAGCCGACATGTTCAAGCTTGCTCAAGATATTCGTTTCTTGGCTTCTGGTCCTCGTGCAGGTTACGGTGAATTAAATATCCCAGCTAACGAACCAGGTTCATCAATCATGCCAGGTAAGGTTAACCCAACTCAAGCAGAAGCTGTAACAATGGCTGCTTTACGGGTATTCGGTAACGATACTGTAGTAACAATGGCTTCATCACAAGGTAACTTTGAAATGAATGTTTACAAGCCAGTATTGATTGATGCATTCCTCGAATCAGCTGATTTATTAACTGGAACAATTACTGGATTTGCTGACAAGATGATCCACGGAATGACAGTTAATGAAAAGCGGATGGAAGAATTAGTTGATAATTCATTAATGACTGTTACTGCCTTGTCACCACACATTGGTTACCATGACAGTGCTAAGATTGCTCAAGCTGCCGATAAAGCTGGTAGCACATTAAAAGAAGCTGCTTTGAAGTCTGGTAAGCTTACTGAAGAACAATACGATGAATGGATGGACATGCTTAAGATGACCAACGTTGATCGGGATAAATAAGAACTGAGTTAAAAGTAATGCCAATTTTGGCAAGAGTGGAGATAAGCAATAAAAAGAACTTGTTCCACTCTTTTTGACTGTTAATACATTTAAATATAATTAAAAGGAGAGCAATATCATGGCTGAAAAATTCCAACCATTATCTGTAAGCAAGTTAGATAATGATTACGATGTTATTGTAATTGGTTCTGGTGGAACTGGTCTTTCCGCAGCAATTCAAGCAAACGAATTGGGAATGAAGACGGTCGTTCTTGAAAAGGAAGAAGAACTTGGTGGAAATACTAACCGGGCTTCTTCAGGAATGAACGCCGCTGAAACCAACGTGCAATTACAACATGGAGTAATTGATAACGTTGCCGATTTCTACCACGAAACATACCAAGATGGTGGACGTCTAAACGACAAGGATATGCTAGGTTACTTTGTATATCACACAGCCCCAGCAATCGACTGGTTAGCTGATCATGGGATTAAGCTTGATGACATTACAATTACTGGTGGAATGTCTCGCAAGCGTACTCACCGTCCAGCAAGTATGGCGCCAATTGGTGGTTTCTTAGTAAAGAGTTTATTGGAAGTTGTTCAAAAGGAAAACATTCCAGTATTCAACAAGGTTAGAGTTAACAAGCTCTTACAAGATGATGAAGGCAAGGTAATCGGTGTTGAAGCTAATGCTGATGGCCTGATTAAAACCATCCACGCAAAGGCTGTTATCTTAGCTACTGGTGGATTCGGTGCTTCTAAAGAATACATGAAACGGTTCCGCCCTGACCTTGCTGATTACAAGACTACCAATCAACCAGGAGCAACTGGTGATGGCTTGAAGCTTGCTGAAGGCGTTGGCGGTGAATTAATGCAAATGGATCTTGTACAAGTTCACCCAACTGTTCAACAAGATAATCCTCATGTTTACCTTATTGGTGAAGCTGTCCGTGGTGAAGGTGCAATCTTAGTTAATGCTGAAGGTAATCGGTTTGTTAACGAATTAAACACTCGAAAGATTGTTTCTAATGCGATTACTGCCCTTCCAGAACACAGTGCTTACTTAATTTTTGACCAAGGTATTCGTGACCATGCTAAGGCAATTGAATTTTACGATAAAGTTGGTCTTGTTGTTCATGGCGATACGATTGAGGATCTTGCAAAGAACCTCAACATGGATCCTGAGAACTTAAAAAAGACAGTCGCAACATGGAATGAAGCTGTTGGAAATCATGACGATAAAGAATTCCATCGGACAACAGGAATGGATCGTGGAATTACTAAGCCAGGATTCTTCGCAATTCATATTGCACCTGCAATTCACTACACTATGGGTGGTATTCATATTAATACAAAGACTCAAGTGCTTGATGGCAATGGGGATGTAATCAAGGGATTATACGCTGCAGGTGAAGTTGCTGGTGGTTTACATGGTAATAACCGTGTTGGTGGTAACTCAATTGCAGAAACAATTGTCTTTGGACGGCAAGCAGGTCAACAAGTAACTGTTTACGCCCGTGGCTTAAAGTAAAAAATAATGGGCAGGGAGAAACTGCCTAGAGCAATTATCAATTAATTACTTAACTATATAAGGGATAAGGAAATGAAAAAATTAGAAAGTGTAAATTATAAGGGGTTCATTTGGCCTGTTATTATTGGTTTGATTTTATGGTTTATGACTCCTATTAAACCGGCTGCCGTTCCAGTTGCTGGTTGGCATATGTTTGCTTTGTTTGTCGCTACAATCATTGCATGTATTACCCGTCCACTTCCAATTGGTGGTGTTTCAATTATTGCTTTTGCTTTAACTGTTTTAACAAAGACAGTTCCAATGGAAAAAGCAATTGTTGGTTTTGGGAATGCATCGATTTGGATGATCGCAATGGCCTTCTTCATTGCCCGGGGATTCATTAAGACCGGACTTGGTCGGCGGATTGCATTGAACTTTGTTAAGGCATTTGGTAAGCGGACTTTAGGACTTGCTTACTCCTTGATCGGTGTTGATTTGATTTTAGCACCAGCTACACCAAGTAACACTGCGCGTGCTGGTGGTGTTTTATACCCAATCATTGAATCATTGTCTCAATCGTTTGGTTCAGATCCTAAAAAAGGAACAGAACGTAAAATCGGTTCTTTCTTGATCTTTGCTGAATATCATGGTGATATGATTACTGCGGCAATGTTTATGACAGCCATGGCCGCTAACCCATTGGTTCAAACACTTGCCAAGAGTAATGGTGTAAACATTACTTGGGTTGGTTGGTTCTTAGCTGCCTTGGTACCAGGGATTATTTCCTTAATCATTGTTCCATGGTTGATCTACAAAATGTATCCACCTGAAATTAAGGAAACTCCTAATGCTAAGCAATGGGCAGAAGACGAACTCTCTAAAATGGGAGCAATGACTTTACCAGAAAAATTAATGGCTGTTATCTTTGTTATTGCCTTAGTTCTCTGGATTGTCGGAAGTTTTATCGGGATCGATGCAACACTTGCTGCATTTATTGCATTAGGGTTGTTACTCTTCTGTGGTGTGTTAAGTTGGCAAGATGTTCTTCATGAAACGGGAGCTTGGAATACTTTGACATGGTTCTCTGTTCTTGTTATGATGGCCGGTCAATTGACAACTTTAGGATTTATTCCATGGTTGAGTAAGACTGTTGGTAACTCGCTTCACGGTATGAACTGGATTTTGGTATTAGTGATCTTAATTATTGCTTACTTCTACTCACATTACCTATTTGCTAGTTCTACTGCTCACGTAACTGCAATGTATAGTGCATTCTTGGCTGTTGCTATTTCAGCTCATGTTCCACCAATGCTTGCAGCTTTGATGCTTGGTTTCTTCGGTAACTTAATGGCATCTACTACTCACTACGCTTCTGGTCCAGCTCCTGTTCTCTTTGGTTCAGGTTATGTTCCACAATCGAAGTGGTGGTCATTAAACTTAGTCCTTGGTATTTTCTACCTTGTCGTATGGATCGGTATTGGTAGTCTTTGGATGAAAGTTATTGGAATGTGGTAAAAATTTATCTTAAAAGAAAACTACTTGGTGAAATTTGCCAAGTAGTTTTTTGTTAGGCCAAAGATGAATACAAGCATTATAAGAATATTCAGAATCTTAATTGCAAATGAATACTTAATTGACGTAAGATAAAGATATTATTTCGACATAGAAAGGGTTAAGACGATGAATACTCGTGATTTACAATACTTTGCCATGTTAGTTAAATTAAAAAATTATACGCAAGTAGCAAAGTATTTTAATGTTTCTCAACCTAGTATTACCCAGGCAATTCGTCGCCTTGAGCAAGAATTTGACACAAAATTAGTGCGCAAAGATCGTGTTCATAGGGATGAAATGATTACGCGCAGTGGGCAGTTACTATATGAAAAAGCGTTGGCGATAAACAAAAAAATAGATATTGCCCATCAAGAAATAGCACGGTCCGATCAACGACAAATAAAATTCGGTCTTCCGCCAATCATTGGAAAAATGTATATTTCACACATTATCGGCAATCTTTCTAAGCAGCTTCTTCAACGAATAAAAATCGTTTCTGTGGGGTCTCATGAATTGCTAAGTGAATTACAAGCAGGAAAGATCGATATTGCCATGCTGGGGTCAATTGCGCCAATTGATCAAACCGGTATTTTTGCGGAATTAATAACTGCGCGACCATTTAGTATCATCGTAAGTGCTGATCATCCGCTTGCAAAGAAAAAGGCAGTTAGTTTTCAAGACTTAACGAACGAAATCTTTATTAATTATGACCAGCAATATGTGCATAAAGCTGCCTTCCAAGCTTATTCTACCTATGCCCAAATTAATCCACAAACGGCAATTTATAAGGTGCCAAATGTTTCCTGGATTAAAGAGTTGGTACGGCAAAATAAGGGAATTAGTTTGATGGTTAAAGATGCGGTAAAGGATGAACCAGGAATTGTTGCCCTCGATATTAAAGACCCAATTCCGGAAAAGTTTTTTATTTCGCTTGCCACACGGGAGGATTACATTTTAAGCGATGATGAACAGCAATTAATCACTAAATTAAAAGAAATTACTCCCATCGCTTGACAGTCGCCGTATAATTAAATAGTTAAGAGAATTTATACGAGGAGCTGGATGGGTTTTGAGTAAGGATAAAGAGATCTCAGCGAATGATTTTGAGCCGACTGAACATTTGTCTGATAAGCATCATATGGCGATTCCATGGCATGACTTTTTTACAAACGATAATTTCACCCCTGCGTATGAGGCTAATTTAGTAGAACGAGCAGCGATTGTCGGGCGAATTGGATTAATGATGCTTTCTTATGGAACGGGGGCATGGCGAGTCCGTGATTCAATGAATACAGTTGCCCGGACGTTGAAAATGACTTGTTCAGTCGATATTGGGTTAGTTTCCCTCGAATATACTTGTATGGATGCCCACCATAGTTACACGCAGGCAATATCTTTGCCAAGCACAAGCGTAAATACGACAAAACTTTCGCAGATGGAGCGATTTATTAAAGAATTTGACCAGAATGGGAGCGAGATGACAATTGGAGAAATCCACTCCCGTTTGGAAGAAATCGCTCACTCAAAAGGAAATTACGCTCCTTACCAAGTAGGACTAGCAGCTGCGCTGGCATGTAGCGCCTTCGTATTTCTGCTGGGGGGTGGACCAGTTGAAATGTTTTGTAGTTTTATCGGAGCTGGCCTCGGAAACTATGTCCGCCGTAAGATGATTGACCATCACATTACCTTATTTGCGGGAGTAGCGGTCGCGGTTGCAGTTGCGTGTCTTTCTTACCTGCTGGCCTTAAGTTTGATGCAATTAACATTTAATGTGAGTTCGCGTCATGAAGCAGGGTATATCGGCGCAATGCTGTTTATTATTCCGGGATTTCCATTTATTACTAGTGGCCTTGATATTTCAAAACTTGATATGCGGTCCGGGCTTGAACGGATGACCTATGCAATCGCAATTATTACAGTTGCTACATTGGTTGGGTGGATTGTAGCATTAATGGTTAACCTGCGTCCTGAGAATTTTCAAGCATTGCCCCTATCGGCATTAATGCTCTTTTTACTCCGGCTGCCAGCCAGCTTTTGTGGGGTATTTGGCTTCTCAATAATGTTTAACAGTACGCCTAAAATGGCAGCTATTGCCGGTTGTATTGGTGCGATTGCTAATACCTTACGCTTAGAATTAACGGACTTGACCGGAATACCGGCAGGAGCAGCCGCATTTTTAGGGGCGTTAGTTGCCGGGTTATTGGCATCGATTGTTAAACGTAAGATTCAATATCCGCAAATTTCAATCACGGTTCCATCGATTGTTATTATGGTCCCGGGACTTTATATGTATCGGGCAATGTATAATATCGGTTTAACTTCGATTAGTGTAGGAACGCTTTGGATGACCAAGGCGCTTATGATTGTTGTATTCTTGCCAATGGGATTGATTGCTGCTCGTATTCTTACAGATTCTAAGTGGCGACATAATGGATAGGAGATTGAGAATATGATTGCAGAATATCCGCCAACACTCCTGGCAGAGGTAAAAGAAAAAACAAAGGATCGACAATTAACAGGCTTTACTCCAGGTCAAGGACCACTTAATCCAGACTTGATGTTAGTAGGAGAGGCTCCTGGTCGTCATGAAGAAAAGGTAAATATTCCTTTTTCTGGTGCTTCCGGTCAAGAACTGATGAAATTGATTGAATCAATCGGATATTCGCGTTCAACCGTTTATATTACCAGTGTAGTTCGTCAACGGCCTTATAGTATTAAAAAGGTAGTTGATAAGAAGACGGGTGAAGTAATTGAAAAAAAGCCTAACCGTACTCCCACTAAAAAAGAAGTCTTAGCATTTGCCCCTTTGTTTGATTGGGAACTAGCACAAGTTAAGCCGAAAATTATTGTTACGCTTGGCAATACGGCTTTACAACGGCTGCTTGGTAGTCAGGCTAATATTGGTAAGCTTCATGGGCAACTTCTCCACGAAAAAATTCAACGAACTAATGATGCGCATGATGGTTATGAGTTGACGGCTGACAAGCATTGGATTATGCCAATGTATCATCCGGCCGCAGTACTCTATGCCCGCCGATTGGAGCCTACTATTAAAGCAGATTGGCAACAGTTAGGGCAGGATATTAAGAAAATGAAAAAATAACCATTATACTTTTTATGCCTAAGGTCGTATAATGGAAAACAGTTTGTAATTCAAGAGGATGGGACAACGCACTTAGATGCTCTGTTCCATCCTCTTTAGTACGGAGAGAATTAAAGGGGATGAAAAAGTGGAATTACAACAACGACGAACAATTGTTACTGGTGCGTTGTTACTATCTAACATCATGGCGGGAATGGATGGTACGATTGTAAATACAGCCTTGCCAGCTATTACCAGTGACCTTCATGGGTTGCAATATATGGGGTGGATCATCGCAACTTTTCTTTTGGGAATGGCTGTTGCGACCCCATTATGGAGTAAGTTTGGTGAGCATAAGGGAAACAAGCAAGCCTATATTACTGCTACCTCCATGTTTTTAGTTGGAGCAATCTTTCAAGGATTAGCTCCTAATATTTTATGGTTTATTATCGCGCGAACTGTAATGGGAATTGGTGCTGGAGGAATGAATACAATCCCGTTTATTGTTTTTGCTGAATTGTACGACAACCTAAAAAAACGAGCTCAAGTATTGGGAATTGCCAGTGCTTGTTTTGGAACTGCTTCGATTATTGGTCCCCTCCTCGGTGGATGGATTGTTGACGCGTTGAGCTGGCACTGGGTTTTCTATGTTAATGTACCGATTGCTTTAATTGCGATTACGATCATTAGCTTGTTCTATAAGAATGTGAAAAAGCAAGCTGCCGGTAAGCCAGTTGATTATCTTGGAGCGACTTTACTGGTAGTCAGTTTAGTAATTATTTTAGTAGCTGTTCAATTGATTGGTTCAGCTTCTGGCTTAGTAGTGGGCTGTTTAATAGTTGTTGGTCTCTTATTGCTTGGCGGAATGATAAAAGTTGACAGTAAGGCGGTCGACCCAATTGTTCCTAGCCGTCTGTTTAAAAATCGCGAACTAGTAATTGATTTTACTTTATTCGTCATAATTTGGGGCTCATTTATTGCATTTGTCACTTATATTCCAATGTGGGCTCAGGGAATTTTAGGTTTAAGTGCGCTGCTTGGCGGAATGACGCAAATTCCAGGTGCGGTTACTAACTTTATTGGTTCAGAATTAGTACCGGTATTGCAGGAACGGTGGGGAAAATACTGGATTGTTACCTGTGGTGCAGCCTCAATTTTTATTGCTTATTTAGGAATAATGATTGGGGGACAAAAAACACCATTCTGGCTTATTTTATTCATGGGTGCTTTTGAAGGATTCGGTGTTGGTCTTGTCTTTAATATTTTACAGATTAATGTTCAAACAGATGCTGAATTACGGGATGTGCCAATTGCTACTTCACTAGGATACTTATTGCGAATTTTGAGCCAGACCCTTATGTCCGCGGTTTATGGCGTTATTCTTAACCAAGAGCTATTCCAGGGTGTTCAAACGCACCGCGGAATTACCTTAAGAATGCTAAATAAATTATCGAATGCCCAAACTGCTAGTAGCCTTCCAGATAAGCTTTTACCAACCATGCGTACGATACTTTATAATGGATATCGCGACATTATCATTGCGGCAGTAATTTTAATCGTTATTGCCTTAATTTTGGTTGTGATTTTAGGCTGGCAAAATCATTGTCACCAACGCGAGCTAATGGCTTTAGGTAATCTTAAAGACACAAAATCTTAAATCATGATAGGATAATAGTAAGATTATAAATGAGGAGCGATCGTTTCAGTGGAGAAAATAAAGAAATTTAATACTCAAATTGCTAGTCATTTGGCTAATAATCTTGAGAATAGTTTGCGAGAGTTACGACGATGTGGTGCTCATCGTTCTAGTAAAGCAACCTTTGCTGAAATGGGAATTCAATTAAGCGGATTTAAAAACGATCTTGCAGAAAATAATAAGTTTAATGCCTTAGTGGGGAACGCATGGATTGACAACGAGGCTGATTACTACTTGCCTGCTGCTGTAGTGACGGTTGATGTTCAACGTCAAGAACAGGAAGTAACAACATATGTCTTAAATGATCATGGAGATAATCAACGAGTAATCATGTACCTAACCGGGGGAGCCTATATTCAGCGCCCCGATAAGACTCATTGGCAATATTTAAATCGGTTGGCAATCGCCACGGATGCGAAGATTTATGTCCCGATTTATTCGTTGGTTCCGCATGCTACTTACCGTACCGCCTACCAAGAAATTGCTAGTTTTTATAGTAAAATTTATACCCTTATGCCTGCTAGTAAAGTAACTATTATGGGCGATTCAGCTGGTGGGGGATTAGCAGCTGGCTTTTGTGAATATCTTGGTAAAAAGGGGCTTCCACAGCCTGGTCACCTCATCTTATTTTCTCCTTGGCTCGATCTTGACCTTACAAATCCTCTCATTAGCAAATATGAGGATAAAGATGTTACACTAGCAGTGAACGGTTTGCGAAAAATTGGTACGATGTGGGCCGGTGATACGGATCATCAAGACTATCGCTTAAGTCCTTTATATGGGAATCTTGATCAGTTGCGCGATGTGACTGTTTTTGTAGGGACAAGGGAAATAATGTATCCTGATGTGACCTTGTTTGTTCAAAAATTGCGTGACGCTGGGATCACTGTAAACTCATATACGGGTCGTGGACTGTTTCATATTTACCCGCTTTATCAAATTCCAGAAGCAAAGGGTGTAATGAAACGGGTAGTTGCAATAATCAATAATTGATGGGGTGATATTTTGGCTAAAGTTGCTGTAGTGTTTGCACCAGGTTGTGAAGAAGTAGAAGGACTTACAATTGTGGACGTTCTCCGGCGAATGGGGATTGAAACCACAATGGTCGGATTAGAGGATCTTTATGTTCCTGGCGCTCACGGAATTGAATTAACTTGTGACGAGGTAATGAGTGATCGGCTCCTCGATTATGATGTGGTAGCCTTTCCTGGTGGTCGCGGGGGTGCCCAAAAGCTTCGCGATAATGATAGGTTGATGAAATTGATGCAAAAACGCAATGCAGAAAATAAGTAGGATGCCGCAATGTGTGCTGCTCCGATTGCCTTGGCGCGGTATGGTTTGCTTGATAATCATAACTATACTTGCTTCCCGGGAATTAACGAGGAAATTGCTAAGGTTGCCCCAACAGCAAATTTTGAAGAGGATATTACGGTTGTTGATAATGACGGAAAAATCATTACCAGTCGTGGTCCCGCAACTGCCTTAGCCTTTGCTTATCAGATTGCAGAGGTATTAGGATACAACACTGATAAGATTAAGCATGAGATGCTATATGATTATTTAATGGATCAAAAATAGGCGATAAAAGTAAAGAGGGTGAGGAAAAACGGAAAAGTTTTTCCTCACCCTCTTAACATTATTTAATCAACCACCAGAAGATTGAACGGTGGTTTTGCTGATCAACACGTTGGTTAACGACACTAACTAGAATCATCATTGTGGCAATGATTGAATTCTTCTTACGGAAGGCAGTATAACGTGAATACCAAACTGTCGCATATTTATCTTTGTATCGCCGTAATCCTTGAAAGCCATACAAATGATATCCATATTCATAGATGAAGTGTGCAGCTTTTTCTTCAATAAAGCTAAATTGATATTCACCAACATTCGAAAGAGGTGCCATTCCGAGATCAAAGTAGGTATAACCGTTTTCCTGCCCGTACTGGAACATACTAATGAAAATTTTATCCATGATTCCAGAAGGGGCATCTTTACTATGACGCATGAGGTCAATTGTTAAAATCTTTTTACCCCCTGTCGGCATAAACGTTGCAAAGGCGACCATTTTGCCGTCTTTATCACGGATAATGCCAACAGGTGCTTGATTAATGTAGTAGGAGTCAAAGAAACCGAGAGAGAATCCTTTTTCTGTTTCGTTTCCTAACCAGCTATCGGAGACTTGTTTCATCTCTTGCATTAATTCTTTACTAAATGGTGGCTTTTCAACAGAGAAGGTATAGCCTTCACGATCAAATTTATGCATCAATGTTCGTTGTGATCGTTGTCGCTTACCAGCAAGCGTAAAGTCTGCCAGCTTAACAAGGCCAGCTTCACCGGTTTTAATAAAGTCGAAGCCAAATTCATGAAGAAGCATTGTCATATCGCTGGAGACTTCATAAAAGACAAGCTGATAGCCATACTTATCAGCTTCTAAGACAAATTGTCGAAGAGCTGGTCGCCAACTATCCTTATCTCCAACTGGATCGCCCATTACGACCAAGCGATCATATTTACGGCGATACATGAAAAAGAGCTTATCATGATCGTCAACACTGTAATAATAGATACTTTTATCTTTTAAGAAGGCGAGGTGACTAGTTTCATTTCCTCCATATTCTTTAATAACATTGCGGATCCGTTCAGCATCAAATACGTTTGGAATATTGAAAGGATCAGTCCCGGCCATAAAGTAGCGCAGAATAACGAAAATTAATAAGAGGCCGAGGATTAATCCGAAAAGTCCGGAAATCCAAATCTTTTCACCAGGGAAAAATAGAAAATCAGGGATGTGGTGCTTACTGGAATATTGAGGAGCATTAATAACCCCGACAATTACATAGAGGATACATGCCCCAGCAAAGATAAGACTATCAATTGCGAATTTTCCAATTGAATATTCCAATTTCTTCCGGTATAACACATGGCGAGAGAGTAAAACAAGTATCAAAACAATGACGAGGTAAATTGTTAAGCTCAATGTTCCCAGGTTCCAAATGGTATTAGCAATTCCAATTACCAATAATATTAAAGTAGGAAGGTATGCCTTTTTCACCTTTGATTGAAGACCGCGAGCACAGGCAAGCATAGCCAGTGCAAATAAGATGGTTGTCAATTGGTGGAGGAAGAAGAAGGTATAGGGATAAAGGTTCGCGATAATCTTATTTTGTGCTGTGATGTCTGGAATTGAGGCAGTAATAAGCATCAGAATCCCAGAAACATACATAAATGTTGTAATTAAATAGTAAGCAAGTTTGCGGACCATTAGCAATGGTAATCCGTCGAAAAACTGGTTAACTTGGGATGCCAGAGAGTGCAAGAACATGAATCCGGCAATAATTAAGGGAACGATGTAGTAAAAAATTCGGAATAGTAATAACCAAATAACAGAGGTAGTTTGGGAAACGCCAAGTAATGACAGTTCTAACATCATTAAAAGGTCAAACGAACCAAGTGCCCCCGGAATCATTGAAAGAACCCCGAGAACTTGGGCAACAACGTATAATGGCAGAACGCTAATAAGGCTATGCCGAACGTCTAAGCACCAACCGACTAGTAAGAAAAAAAGTGCTACAAATAGCCATTCACAAGTTGAACTGGTGACTAAAAAGGTCCCTACTTTGGGCGTGATATTCTTAAATATTTTACTATTATGAATAACAGTAAAATAAAAAACGATTGGAAAATATAATCCGCCTCCCACAAGCCAAAGTGCGTATTGGTTGAAGTGGCCGCCATCGTGAAACACAAACATGATGATCAAAGCTACCCAACAAAGAACAGATAAACCAGAGAGTAAGAAAACAGCGATTTTAGAGATAGCAAGTAGAATCTCTTTCTTAGTTGCGTTCTTTCGATAGAAGTATGCTCGTAAAGTAGAACCAAGAATTCCGCCAAATCCGGCAATATTTGTTAAAGTATTAGTAATCCATCCACAGCGGATAATATATGATTTCTTAAATTTCCCGGGTAATAAATGAGTGATTGCAAAATCATACCCCAACATAGGAATGACTGCGATGCATCCCGTAATTAGTAGCAGGATGATACTTTCCCAAGACAGGTTTGCTAAACCAACTCCTACTTCATGCCATTTAACTGTTTTAAAAAAGTTACCTAACGCGAGAATAACAAAGACTAGGACTGAGGTTACAAACACTACTTTTATGATTTTTGAATACTTAGACCACCAGTTTAATAGGCGATTGCCCAACTGCTGCATTAAAAACTCCTCCTTAATAATAGCTAGTACTTTCATTATAAACTATTGATAATTTTTACGGTATAGATAGGAAAAACGAAAAATCAAAAATAAATCACAAATTTTTGTTGACTAATTTCGATAAATCTCGTATACTTTTATTTGTTGTCAAGTTGGTCCGTTGGTCTAGTTGGTTTAGGACGCATCCCTGTCACGGATGAGATCACGAGTTCGAGTCTCGTACGGACCGTTCAATATTAAGGAGCTGTGATTTAGGTCATCAGCTCTTTTTTTGTATCTTTTTCAATGTTGATGGAGGAAATTAAGATGGAAAATACGTGGATATACCGAGGAACCGAACCGATTAAAATAAAGAAGTATCTTCAGTCATTGGGGATGGGGCATCGTTTATTTAACGATCTTAAAAACGGTGAAGGGGAATTCCTTGTTGATCATCGGAAGGTACGGCCAACAACCCAGATTCTTCCTAATCAACCTTTAACCATTAAGGCTCAACCAGAATTAGCTGATGATACTGTTGAAAGTAGTAATGAGCCCTTAAATGTTGTTTATGAAGATGATAATTGGTTGGTAGTAGATAAGCCAGCAGGGGTGACTTCTATCCCAGGACCAACCGTTCAAAATGATACGGTTTTAAATCGGGTAAAGGGATACTTAATCGCAAATAATTCTGCAGATCTCCGCCCTCATTTAATTACACGACTGGATCGCTTTACGGGGGGATTACTTCTTATCGCTAAGCATCATATCGCCTCCAGTATGATCAGTCAGCAAGTGCAGCAACATCAAATGCTGAAGGAATATACCGCTTTAGTAGAAGGACAGGTTATGGACGAGCATGGCGAGATTAACAAGCCGATTGGAAGAAAGGATGGGCAGGCTGCACGGGTAATTGACGAGAATGGGCAACGAGCTTTGACCGAGTATTGGGTTGAAGAACGAGGCGCAAAGTGGACACGAGTGCGGGTAAGACTTCACACTGGACGCACACACCAGATCAGGGTTCACTTTGCTGCTATTGGTCATTCCCTAATTGGTGACCATCTTTATGGCGGCGATACTAGTAAATATGATCATCAGTTGCTTCATGCAAGTAAAATTAGCTTTAACGATCCCTTCACCCTTAAACAAATGACATTTACCTCAGAATTGCCTGCAGCATTTTTTGAATTAGTTTAAATACAAAATAGAGAGGCTGAAAAAACTTCGTTTTTTTAACAGCCTCTCTATTTATGTGAAGATTATTTAAGATATCGTGGAACTAGCTTCGCGTCGTAACCACAAGGCTCGAGGCTAAGTCCGAATGATAATCAGCCCGTGCCGTGCTAATCACCGTTCTATCCTTAGCCCACCGCCTTGTCGAGAAGGTTAATTCCCACTCACTATTTTTTACTTAACTTGTTTTAAAATTTGTTGAATGCTTTGGGCCTGAAATTCTTGTTCTGCTTGTGCTGATACTTCTTGAATTTGTTTAGCAGTCATGTTAGGATTCTTAGCCATTGCTGCTTGAACCTTTGATGTAACAAAAGCGCGTCCTTGTTCTGCTGCTTGTGCTTGTAATTTGGCACCCGTAGCAGATTTAGCAACTCTGGCAAGTTTATCTGCCTGACTCGTTGTGAGTTTAACATACATTAGTGGATATTCTAGCACGTTAGTTCGCTTAACTAATGCATTGTTCATTCCTGACCATGCATATAGGACTTTATAAAAATTATTACGATATTGCCAGCGCGTCTCAGTTGTTACGAGCTGAGGGGTAGAACCATTAGTCCATTTAATTCGACTAGTGGTGTATTCGTTTGCTTGGGTATGGTAAGGCGTTTTTTGTTTGACTTTGGTGTTATAAATATAAACATCATCGCGGCCGCTTTTACCAACCGGTTGATAAATTGCCAGGGGCATTGAGGAATTTGAAGCAGAGTAAATCCGCTTGGTGGTTGTTGTCGTAACTTTTTGCATTCCAAAATGGTGACTGTAATTTAGTGTCATCAAAAGAGTTGAGCCCACAAAGATAATTCCCGTGAGTGTGGCTAAAATAATTCGCAGGCTTTTTTGCCGAATAAACATCATGCAAGCAAAAAAGGCGAGTGCTCCTAGAAAAGTTAAAATAATAACCATTACTTCATCCCTCCTTTATCAGTTGGTTCTGCAATGTCTTCGCTATCAAGGCGGAGGTGAATTCCATTACCACTTGTAACAAAGAATGTAAGGAATAAACCAATGAGTGAGAAGGCGATTGCAAACCAGAATGCTGCATGGTACCCCATCAAAGTAGCATCAAACATCTTTGCTTTATATTGTAATGGGGATTGTGTCAGCAGTGAATGAGCAGGTCGATTGCTATTGGTAATATTTGTCAAAACAGAGATCATGATAGCTGTTCCCACAGAAGTAGCGACTTGACGAATGGTATTGTTAACAGCTGTACCGTGCGAAATTAGATTGTAAGGAAGAGAATTCATTCCCGCTGTAGTAACTGGCATCATTACCATTGAAATACCAAACATCCGGACTGCATATAAGAAGACAATATAAATAGTTGGGGTATCACGAGTAATAAAGGCAAAAGGAATTGTTCCAACAGTTAAGATAAACATTCCCGTAAAGGCTAAGCGTTTAGCACCATGACGGTCAAATAAGTTCCCAGTAATTGGACTCATAATTCCCATGAAAAGGGCTCCAAATAAAAGGGTAAGACCTGAATGGAAGGCGGACATTCCATGAATGATTTGAAGGTAAAGAGGGATGACGAATTCTACCCCAACCATTGCCATCATTACAATTGAACTAAGAATGGTCGCAAGGGAGAATTCTTTGCTTTCAAATACCTTGAATTCAAGGAACGGATCGTCTAGCTTATTTTGACGCATGATTAGAATTCCAACTAAAATCACCCCAATGATAATGGTTGAAAGGACAACCGGATCTGTCCACCCCTTATCACCGACACTTGAGAATCCGTAAAGCATGCTCCCAAATCCTAATGTTGAAATAACAACAGAAAGCCAGTCAAGATGCGGCTTTTTATTAGGAATAACATTTTTAACTGCAAAAAAACTAACAATGATAACTAAAGCAGTAATGGGGGCGATCATTCCGAAAAGCCACCGCCAGCTATAACTATCGATAACCCATCCAGATAGAGCAGGCCCGATTGCTGGGGCTAATCCAATAACTAGGCCGTTTACTCCCATCGCAGCGCCACGTTTCTCAGGAGGATAAACAGTCAGCATAATATTCTGCATTAGGGGCATGTTAATTCCTACTCCGACCGCTTGGATAAGACGACCGGCTAATAAAACGGCAAACGATGGAGCAATCCATGCTAAGATTGTCCCAACTTCAAAGGTTGACATAGCAATGATAAAAAGACTCTTAGTATTAAAACGACTGGTTAAATAGGCACTTACGGGGATCATAATCCCATTAACCATTAAGAAACCAGTAGTTAACCACTGAACGGTGGCAGTACTAATATTAAAAGCATCCATTAATGCGGGAAAGGCTGTTGAAAGAATAGTTTGGTTTAAAATGGTACAAAAAGCTCCAATTAATAGGACGAAGATCATTAAGGAACGATTATAAGTTTGACCATTAATATCAACAGGTTGTTGCTCTTGATTCACTAATAGAATCCTCCTCTACGTTTTTCACAATGTGAAAAATATAATACTATTCGATATCTTTGTCAAATTATTTGACAAAGATATCGAATTTTTGGTAATTTATGATTGAAATATACACTTTGGAGGAAAATAATGGATCCGCTTTCTGAAAAAATTAGAAAAATGATCGCTAGTAAACAATTAAAGATTAGTATGAGTGAAGTAGCACGTGTAACTGGTGTCTCTACTAGTCAACTAAGATATTGGGAGAAAAAGGGTTATATTAAATCTGAACAAGATGAGCAGAATAAAAATCACTATTTTAGTTTTCCAACAATTTTTCAGGTATTAACGATTAAAGTATTTTTGGATCAAGGTTTTACTTTAGCGATGGCTGTAAAAAAGGAACGAAAACGGCGCGAGCTTCATAAGATTTTTACCCGTTTTATTACGGACGGCATCAAAGAGGTAGAACAAACTGGAGAAGATAGTGGAGAAGTTAAGCTGGGTGCATTAGCTGAAGATTCCACAAAAGAAGTATATGCAGTGATTGATGGTGAAAAGACTAGTCTTCGTATTCGGGATCGGAAAGAAAATTAACGGATAATAAACTTTGTGTTAAGGTTAAAATGTAGAGGATAACCAAAGTAAATTAATTTGAGAAAGGAAGAATAACAATTGGCTACAACAGGCTTAAGTTATAGTGAGTTAAGCGAGGATGCTAAAGAAGTTGCCCTTAATTCCTTTATTAATTTTTATGTTGATCAATATCGTAGGGGCAGTTTAGAGATCCTTAGCTCACAAGTATCTAATGAATTAATGGCTACAATTAATCAAATCTTGTGCGATAATGCTTTTATGGGTCATCAGGAATTAGTTAATGTAAGCACGCGGCTAAGTAAGCCAGCTTATCAAAAAATTTTAACCGCATTGACTAATGTTAAATTTCATGAAGATGGGGAACCGGTTGTTGATTGGATGAAGGCTTGGGAACAAAAAGAGGAACAGTTACCAGAAGAAGATTAGGCAAGCAACTAGTGGGATTTAAAAAGGAAGGTGGAGTAAAGATAAATACTTTCTCCCACCTTCTTTTTTAATCAAAGAATTAGGCAATTACTACCTTCAATTTTGTAGATGTGGTAAAATAATAGTTAGTTTTACGTACGGATTAAATAATTAAGATTAAGTGCCAATAATAAAATGAATATCAATAACCGACCTTGTCAGAACAAAGCGGTTCTTTTGGCTTACTTAAATTCCGTTAATTAACATGATAAAAATCTATAGAAGGAAAGGTATTATGACAAAATTAAAGATTAAAAACAATGAAGTTGCCTTTTACGCCATGGGTGGTCTTGGTGAGATTGGTAAAAATATGTATTGTGTACAATTCCAAGATGAAATTATTGTTATTGACTGTGGAGTTTTATTCCCCGAAGATGAATTACTAGGAGTGGATTACGTAATTCAAAATTATGATTACCTCATTGAAAATAAAGATAAGATTAAGGGAATCTTTATTACTCACGGTCACGAAGACCACATTGGAGGATTACCATTCTTCTTACAAAAGGTCAATGCACCTATTTATGCTGGACCATTTGCAATGTCATTAATTAAAGGAAAACTGGAAGAAAAACACTTACTAAGAAATGCCGAATTGCATGAAATTAATGAATTTGATGAAGTTCATTTTAAGAAGTTATGGGTGAGCTTTTTCCGAACAACGCACTCAATTCCTGATACCCTGGGTGTGGCCGTTCATACTCCTCAAGGAACCATTGTCCAGACTGGTGACTTTAAGTTTGATTTAACACCAGTTGGTAATTTACCAGGTCCTAATCTTCAACAAATGGCTAAGTTAGGGGACGATGGGGTTCTCCTTTTAACATCAGATAGTACAAACGCTGAACGACCAGAATTTACAAAGTCTGAACGCTGGGTTGATATCCATATTCGCCGGATCTTTGAACGAATTAAGGGACGCATTATCTTTGCCTCATTTGCATCTAATGTTTATCGATTGCGTGAAGCATCTGATGCCGCAATTGCGCAAGGGCGAAAGATTGCGGTTTTTGGTCGCAGTATGGAAAATGCAATCACTGCTGGTCAAGAATTAGGGTACCTTAACATTCCTAAAGATTCACTTATTGACCAAAATGAAATTAACAATTATCCACCAGAAAAAGTATTGATCATGTGTACTGGATCGCAGGGAGAACCTATGGCAGCCCTTAGTCGGATTGCTAATGGTACTCACCGTCAAATTACTATTCAGCCGGAAGATACAGTTGTTTTCTCTAGTAACCCAATTCCAGGAAATACTACTAGTGTTAATGCCCTCATCAATAAGCTTGAAGAGAGCGGGGCTAATGTAATTCACGGGTATGTTAATAATATCCACACATCAGGACACGGTGGTCAAGTCGATGAAGAATTTATGCTACGGTTAATGAAGCCTAAGTTCTTTGCTCCGGTTCACGGGGAATACCGAATGCAAAAAATTCACACTAAGTTAGCTGAAATGACTGGTGTACCAAAGGAAAATAGCTTTGTCCTTGCAAATGGGGATGTTTTAGCTCTTACGAAAGACTCTTGTCGAGTGGCGGACCATATTGATAGTGTTAGTGATGTTTATATTGATGGTCGTGATGCGGGAGATACGGTTGGAAATCCAGAAATTCGCGAACGACGCTTGCTTTCAGAAGAAGGTGTCGTAACAGCGATTGCGGTTGTCGACTTAAAGGATTATCAAATTGTTGCGGGGCCTGATATTGTTTCTCGTGGCTTTGTTTATATGCATGAATCACAAGAGCTGATTAAGGCAGCCAATCATGAAGTATTCTGGGCAATCCTTAATACATTTAAGAATCACAAACACATTGATCAACGGGTATTAAACCGGACAATTATCAGCCGTTTACAAAAATTACTCTATGATCGCACCGGTCGTCGTCCAGTGATTATTCCGATGGTGACAATTTTGAACGGTAATAATCGTTCCGAAAACCAACACTATCGTCGACCAAACAATAAAAATAATCAAACACATAAAAACGAACGACAGAATAATCATTCCCACCGGAACTCTCAGCAACATTCTAAAAAGAAGAATAGTAAAGAGAAGCAACCAGTTGCAACTGGAAACACAAAATAAACGATAAAAGAACTTGCAGTTTTTTTGCCTGCAGGTTCTTTTGTGGTTTAAACTAAAAAAAGAAGATTTGTTCTTAAAACTAAGGAGATTGTTTGGTATGATCATATTTAGCAATTATTTTAGATTTCCCAGAGAGGATGAGGAAAAATGACCGGAAACGATTATCTTAGGATCTGGTACCGGGTTCAAATTGGGGCGACCCTGGTCATTTTGGCAATGATGATGATTCGTAATTACGAATTTAATCGTCAGACCGTTGCATTAGCATTATTGATCATGGTTATTATTTTAGGAATTGGTTTAGTCTTTGAACTCTTACCTAATGTATCCTTGTTAGTTAAAAAGTTGAATGCATGGCTGCAGGTAATTGCCCAGCCGATAATTTTAGTGTTTGCTTGGGATGTAATGGTTCGAGAAATTATTGTTCTATTACATTTACCATCCCGGGGCGTTGTGACAATGATGATTTTTTATTACTTTATTATGTTTGCACCATTTGCAAGCGTAATTGGTGAGTTCATGCATTGGAGCATCGAACGGCTAATCTTTATTGCCTGGTTAGCTCAGGTGGTTTTTACGCCATTGATTGCCTTACCAACAGACTTGGTTGATAATCACTTCTTATTATTAGCATTATCGACTGGTGCAGTTGGCGCAGTTGCTTTCTTTATTCTTACGACAACTGTTATGCGGACGTGGCATTTATCATGGCCAGGATTAAAACCACACTGGAGCGGTGATTTTAATTGGGGGATATTTGCTGGATTAGTTGTTGTTGATATTATCTTTATGGCCTTAAATACGGGAGAAATGCCAAGGCTCCACCGTGCTAATTGGGATTTTACCCTTTCGGCGTTTGAGGCTGCGGTAATGGAAGAGACCTTATTCCGTTTTGCTATTCTTGGCATCTTATTCTATGCTTGGCGCAATGTTAAGCAACGCCTTCCGTTGGCATTAGCAACGAGTTCAATTTTATTCGGAATTGTTCATCTTACCAACTATGGCCCTCAAGAATGGTCAATGACTGTTTTACAAGCAGTTAGCGCAGCTGGGATTGGACTATTTTTTGCAACCGTTTATGTTTATACTGGTCAATTATGGCTAGCAATGGTAATGCACTTCCTATTAGATTGGACGGCATTTATTGCTTCTGATTCAACGTTGATGACTGGCAAAGTAACAGTTCAAAATTGGATTGGGACGGGAATAGAATTAGTAGTATTTATTGGAATCGCCGTTTGGATGATGTTTGGACAACGACGTCAAGTGATGGAACGGCATGTTAATCGCTTGACCGGAGAGCATCAACGGTTTGACTTTATGATTCAGTATTAAATAAGTGAGTGGAAATTAACCGCCTTGTGGTTAATTTCCGCGATATCGTAACAATATTCATATAAAACGAGGCTGAGAAAAAACTGTTGTTTTTCTCAGCCTCTGTTTATACTTATGCAATGTGTTTATGCAAATAACGTGCAACCAATGATAATGAGTAGCAGACAATAAAGTAGAGGACTGCTAACGCAACGAACATCGGAATAATATAATTTGTGTTTTGACCATAGATGATCTGGGCGTGGTACATTAACTCTGGCAAGACGATGATTGTTGCTAGTGATGTATCCTTAACTAATGAAATGAACTGACTAACGAGAGCCGGCATCATATTCTTAATTGCTTGTGGTAAGACAATAATTCGTAATGCTTGCCACTTAGTTAATCCATTAGCTAATGCCCCTTCCGTTTGACCGTAATCAATCGAATTTATCCCTGAGCGAACGATTTCAGCAACCATTGCCGATTCGAAAATTGAAAGCGCCATAATTGCGGCAGGAATAATTTCTGGTTTAATTCCGATATTGGGGAGGCCAAAGTAGGTGAAGAAAATTATTAGCAGGAGAGGAAGATTACGGATAATATCGATAATGAATCCTACAATTGCTGATAAGTATTTGATGTTAGCGTAACGAATAATTCCGAGAAAAGTTCCCAAAATAAAACTGATTATAATTGAAATTACGGAAACTTCAATCGTAATCCAAAGTCCTTCTAGGAGGAAACGGATATTAATCCATGAATAAGCGTCAATAAAGTTTTGCATTGATCATCCCTCCTAGGCTAATTTCTTTTCAAGGTGTCGCATATAATAACTCAACGGAAGCGTGATGATGAGGTACATGATCCCGACAATGAAATACGTGGGCATAGTTGCTAAGGTATCGTTTGCAATTAGATTTCCTTGGTACATAAGATCAAAGCCAGCGACAAAGGCAAGGACCGATGAGTTTTTAACCAAATTGATAAATTGATTGCCAAGTGGTGGAATAACAACGCGAAATGCTTGTGGTAAAACAATGTAGCGCATCGCTTGTCCATAAGTAAGTCCATTGGCAAGGGCTCCTTCCATTTGACCAGGATCAATTGAATTAATTCCAGCACGCACAGTTTCAGCAATAAATGCAGACGTATAAAGAGTTAAGCCAATTGTTCCCGCAGTAAATCCATTAATTTTCACTACATACATTGGGATAATCAGGAAAAAAGCCATTGTAATTACCAATAGTGGGATATTACGAAAGACCTCCACATAGACATGACCGATGATTTTTAAAACCCGATGCTGCGAAATCTCGAGAAGGGCAAAAAAGGTTCCAATAATAAGGCTCCCGATTAGTGCAATAAGGCTACATAGAATAGTATTCCAGAGGCCGGTTAAAAGGGGATGCCACTCATTTATAATTAAATTTAACATTAGCGCTTCATCTCCTGATAATTAAATCCTTTAACATTGCCAAACCATTTAAGAAGAAGACGGTTGTAGGTTCCATCCTTTTCAACTTCTCTTAACGCCCAGTTTAATTTATTGCGAAAACGCGTTTGATTTTTGTTAACGGCGATTCCATAAGGTTCTTTAGTAAAGTTACCGCCGACAACTTCATAGCCTGGGTTTTCAGCTGCCATCCCATAGAGAATCCCATTATCAGTGGTAAGGGCATCCCCCTGTTTAGATTTAAGGGCCGTCATCGCTTGAGCATAGTCAGATAATTGAAGGACACGTGCTTTAGGAGCAAACTTCGCAACGTTTTTAACTGAATTTGATCCAGAAACCCCAAGAATTACAGCACCTCGTCGATTTAAATCGCTGATGTTTTTGATTGGACTTCCCTTTTTAACTAGGAGAGATTGACCAGCATCAAAGTAAGAATGGGTAAAGTCAACTTGCTTTTCTCGCTCAGGAGTGATCGTCATGGTTGCCATAATCGCATCAATATTACCATTTTTTAATAGGGGCACCCGGGTTCCGCTGGTTACAGGAACAAAAATTGGTTTTCCCTGTGGGCCGAGGATCTTTTTTGTAATAGCTGTTGCAAGATCAATTTCAAATCCTTCTAGCTTTCCTGTCCGGATATTTTCCAGCCCAAATAGGCGGGTATCTGCTTTAACTCCCCAGGTAATTCGTTGACTACGCATATCTTCGGTCAGAACATCTTTTTTTGCAATTGAGGTACCGCAGGCAGAAAGAGTAAGGAGAGCAACAAAGAGGAGGGCGCTAAGACTAATCAATCGCCAATACTTTTTCATTATAATTCCTCCTTAGTGACCACTGATCTTACTCATAAATTCGCGAGCACGCTCTGTAGAAGGCTGGTCGCCAAAGAATTTTTCGGTTGAATCGTCTTCTAAGATCCGACCATCTGCCATAAAAATAACCCGGTCAGCAACTGCCCGTGCAAAGCCCATTTCGTGGGTCACTACTAACATTGTCATGTTGGAGTTTTTAGCGATATCTTTCATAACGTCTAAAACATCATCAATCATTTCAGGATCGAGAGCACTTGTTGGTTCATCGAATAGGAGGCATTTAGGCTTCATAGCCAGACTGCGGGCAATCGCAATTCGTTGTTTTTGCCCTCCAGATAGCTGAGCAGGCATACTTTCAGCTTTATTTGCAAGGCCAACTTTATCAAGCAGTTTCATTGCTAACTCACGGTTTTCTTCTTCCGGACGCTTTAATACAATTCGTGGTGCGAGCATTATGTTTTCGATAACACTCTTATTGTTGTATAAGTTAAAGTGTTGAAAGACCATTCCGACATCTTTTCGAATTAAATTTACATTGGTTTTCTTATCGGCAAGGTCAAACCCATTAACGATTAATTGACCGTCTCTAATAGGATCTAAACCATTAACGGTCCGGATTAAACTACTTTTTCCCGAGCCAGATGGCCCAATTAAAACAACTGTTTCACCATCATCGATTGTTAAATTAATATCTTTTAATGCATGAAACTTGCCATAATATTTTTGTACATTATGAAATTCAATCATTGACATGAAATAATTAACCCCATTTCGTTGATATTATCAAGAAGTAAGTAACTTTTATTATATCGATTGTTCTATAAGTCGTCAAAATGAGAATTGTGTAGAAGTGAATTTGAAAAAATAATTATAAAATTCTTTAATAAATCACTTTTATTTTAGGAAGGCCAAAATAATTATTTACAAAATCGAGATAAGTAGTAACATAAGGAGTGAAGAATATGATTTAACGAAGAGGAGCGAGTAATGCTTCACCGTTAAAGTGTAGAACATAGGGAGGAGAATACTAATGTTCGAAATAAAGCCAAAGAAGTTCAAGAAGATCCTCGTTGGTGTTGACGATGCACCAGATGCCCGTGCCGCTTTCTCATACGCGGTTGATAAGGCGAAACGTGATGGTTCAGAGCTAGGAATTGTATCAATTCTGGAAACTGACCGGGTAAATGTATATCAAATCTTAGATAAGGATTATGTTCATAGTAGTGAAGACGAATTACGTCAACGGGTAAATGAATATGTCCAAGCAGCAATTGATTACGGCGTTGATCCAGAAAAGATTACGGCGATTGTTGATCGTAGGGAGCGGCCAGCTGAGCGGATTTGTAATCATGTTATCCCCGCTTTTCAGCCAGATTTATTAGTTGTTGGTTCAATTGGTAAGAAGGGTAATCGTAAGGCGGTTGGTTCTCAGGCATCATACATGGCTCGTCATGCTGGAACGTCAGTATTTGTTATTCGGACAAACACTGTTCAGGCTTATGAATAAATAATTTAATTTTTAAGATTATTGCGATAGTTCTGATTAGGACTATCGCTTTTTACATGAAAGTATATTTTTTAATGATTCTAAGATAGAATATCATTTGAAGATTATTTGGTTGTTTTTACTCATCTCTATGTTATAATGATTCTAAACTAAAAGAGAGAAGGGATAAATGTGTCCAAGAAAAAGATGTCACTAGCACAAAAGGTAAACGTTCTGCGTGCAAGTGTGATGGGGGCTAATGATGGGATTATTTCAATTGCCGGAATTGTTATCGGGGTGGCAGCGGCAACGAGTAATGCCCGTTCTATCTTAATTGCAGGTTTGTCGGGAACACTTGCCGGGATGATTTCAATGTGTATGGGGGAGTATGTCTCGGTTTCAACCCAAAAGGACTCGCAAAAAATGGCATTGATTAGTGAAAAGCAACGCCTTCAAAATCAATACCAGCATGAATTTGACTATGTTCAAAAGAAATATGAAGCTCAAGACATCGATTCGCAACTAGCTAAACAAGCGACGAAAGAATTAATGGAAAAAGATGCTTTAGGGACAACTGTTCAAGAGCGCTATGGCTTTAATCCCAATGAGTTTACAAGCCCATATGCTGCGGCGATTGCTTCCTTTATATCTTTTCCAACCGGTTCAATTTTACCGATGGTGGCGGTTACCGTTTCCCCCACAAACGTTCGAATTTTAGCAACCGCAATTGCAGTTCTGATTGCCTTGTTAATTACTGGTTATTTTGCGGCAGTTTTAGGAAAATCTAACCGAATTAAGTCAATGATCAGAAATGCAGTTGCTGGATTGTTAACAATGGGAGTTACATACCTGATTGGACAATTATTTGCGCGGTAGGGAGATGAGATTAAATGAGTATTAAGGTGAAAAAACATCAGAAGCAAACAATGGAAGAAAAACTGAATACGTTACGAGCAGGGGTACTAGGTTCAAATGATGGCATTCTGACTGTTGTCGGTGTTTTGGTATCGGTAGCAGCAGCGACAAGTGACCGTTTTACTATCTTCATTGCTGGCTTATCTGATTTGCTTGCCTGTGCATTTTCAATGGCTTCTGGCGAATATGCCTCTGTATCTACTCAAAAGGATACGGAAAAAGCGGCCGTTGCTAAAGAAGAGCGGCTCTTAAAAATCGATTATGAAGGGGAACTTGCGGCAGTAAAAGACTATTATGTAAATAAAGGAGTTACCCCTGAAACATCAATCAAAATTGCTAAAGACCTCCTTAATAAAAAGCCCCTTGAGACGGTTGTTCGGATTAAGTATGATATTGAGCTTGGTCACTATCTTAACCCTTGGGATGCGGCATTTTCTTCTCTTTTTTCAGCAGCTGCTGGAGGCTTGATTCCGTTGATGGCGATGACTTTTGCTCCCGAAGCATATAAGTGGTATGCCGTGATTTTAGCGGTTGCTTTTACGAGCGCTCTAACCGGTTATATCAGTTCTAAACTCGGGAACGGGCTTGTAAAAATTGCAGTTATTCGAAATATTATTATTGGTTTGATTACGATTACGATTCACTATGGAGTCGGAAAATTATTTTAATCGATGTAAAAAAAATAGGAAGCAAGAGGCTGAGTTTTCGCTCAACTTTTTGCTTCCTTTTAATTTTAGTCCTCTTTGAAATCGTTATTAATAACGTTCTTTTCATCAACAGGAGTGTTGAATAATTTTTCATCTTTCCCACGGTGATATTCTGCTTGAATAGTAACGTGACAGATCCCATATTTTTCATACAAGATTTTTTCTACTTGACTATAGATTCGCTCAACCTGGCTTAGTGGCAAGTCATCACAATTAAGATGGGCAGAGAAAATGATTCGGTGTTCATCCATCATCCATGCATGGACGTGATGAACTGCCGTAACTCCGTCGATTTGCTTTAAATCATTTTCGATGGAATTATAATCAAGATCTGGGGAGGACTGCATGAGAATTTTAATGGTTTGATTAATAATTGGCCAAGCCTCATAAGCAATATAGAGGGCAACCCCAATTGTCAAGGCGGGATCAAGCCATGGAACATTAACAAAGGTAAGAATGATTCCTCCAATGATAACGGCAACTGATGAAAGTGCATCACTTAGAATATGGAGATAAGTTGCTTTAACATTTAAGCTGTCTTCGCTACCAGCATGTAAAAGGGCTGCGGAAATAAAGTTTGCAAGAAGACCAATCACGGCCACGGTTAACATAATGCCCCCGTTAATATGCTGAGGATGCTCTAACCGTTTGATAGCTTCAATAATTAAGAAGACAGAGATAACAATCAGGAAAATACTATTAGTTAATGCTGAGAGGATTTCAGCTCGCCGGTAGCCATAAGTTCGTTGCCGATTCTCTGGCTGTCCCCCAATATGCTGGGCAAAATAGCCTAGTACAATGGAAAGCGAATCTCCCAAGTTATGAAAAGCGTCTGATAGTAAGGCTAAACTTCCAGAGAGAATACCTCCAAGAATTTCAACAATTGTAATTAATACATTTAGGAGGGTAACTGCTAAAAAGCGTTTCCCTGTTACTTTTTCGTCCATGATTTACCTACTCCTCCGTAAAGATCGATTGCGGGTTTGTAAAAAGCTTATAACAAAAAAGTTAGGCTTTCCAAACTACACTTTTAATAATATGCTATAATCAATTTGGGTTCAATGTTAATATATAAAAACACACAATGACCGATCGTAGGCCAAATTTTAATACCCAGAGGTGAAACAATTTGACTCCAATGAAGGAAGACTATCTAAAAATTATTTTTGAATTAGGTGGTAGTCATAAAAAAGTTTCTAATAAAGAGATTTCCCTTGGACTAGGAATTGCCGCTGGATCAGTAACCGAGATGATTTCTAAGTTGGCTGACGAAGGGCTGGTTGTTCATGAACCATATGCCGGTATTTCTTTAACGGAAAAAGGACAAAAGTATGCTGCGGAATTAGTTCGGAAGCATCGTTTATGGGAAACATTTTTAGTAGATAAGCTTCACTATAATTTTGCAGATGTTCATTCAGAAGCGGAAATTCTTGAACATCAGACAAGTGATCGCCTAGCAACGGCCTTAGATTCTTTTCTTCAACACCCTGATCATTGTCCGCATGGTGGAGTAATTCCATCAGCTAATGGCAAGTTTCCAGATGTAACGCATCGTTTATTGGCAGATGCTGATGATGGGGAAAAAGTTGAACTAGAACGATTCTTAGATAATCATGAACTTCTCACTTACTTAGAAGAGTTAGGATTACGACCTCAAGAACAAGTTACTGTAATTCGCCATGAGCCTTTTGAAGGACCAATTGTGATTCAAAAAGAAAATAACGACCAAGAAATTAATGTTTCATATAAGGCATCACATAATATTTTTATTGAACCGGACACAGCTCAAGAAAATAAAGATTAATTATGTAAATGATTGCTTATGTGATACAATGGTTTTTGTAGTTTTTTTAAGTGCGGTTGGTTCGATTGTTTCATTGCAAATGGATCTCTTCACCTGAGACGAATTACAAATTATATTAGTGCTTAATGCACAGGAGGATTTCCAATATGGAACAAGGAACTGTTAAATGGTTTAATGACGATAAGGGCTATGGCTTCATTACGCGTGAAAGTGGCGATGATGTATTTGTTCATTTTTCTGCTATTCAAGGGGATGGCTTTAAGTCATTAAGTGAAGGTCAACATGTTACATTTGATGTTGAGGAAGGTGAACGTGGCCTTCAAGCAGCAAATGTCGTTAAAGACTAAATACTAAACTAAAAAGCGACTGGATTTTTCCGGTCGTTTTTTTAGTATTGAGCTCCCTATCTAAACGGAGGATAATAATAAATATCTTTGAACAGAGAAGGCGAAAAGATGTTAACAAAACGACGACAAGCACTCGCACTTAAAACTTGTTTACTGGCTGGGAGACTTTTAATTGAAAACGGCTCAAATATGGAACGAGTTAACGATACCTTATCTCGAATGGCCCAAAGTGCTGGCTTACATGACTTTCAGGCATTTACAACTGTGACCGGAATTGTAGTCGGAACAATTAATGATCCCCATGCTCAAGTAATTACTATTCGTCATCGAAAAAATAATTTAAGTAAAATTGCGGAGGTAAATGAAGTTTCTCGTGAACTAGCACGGCGCAAAATTGATGTTCCACAAGCATTTGCTAAATTAAAAAAGATTGATCGCCAAAAGATGCCAAGATGGCAAAATTGGTACGAATCATTTGCCGCTGCAATTTTAAGTGGCGCATTGATGATTGTCTTTACAGGCAATGTTTCTGATTCTTGGGCCGGCTTCCTTGCCGGTGGGATAGGCTATGCTGCGTTTTCATATCTCTTACGAAAATTTAAGATTCAGTATTTAGGAGAGTTTTGTTCTTCCTTGATTATAGGTATTTTAGCGGTGATCTTTGTTAAGATGCACCTCGCTAATAATATTAATGATATTATTATTGGCGCAGTTATGCCTCTGGTTCCTGGAGTGCCCTTAACTAATGCGGCGCGGGATTTAGTTTCAGGAAATTTAATCAGCGGACCCACAAGAGGGATTGAGGCGATCCTAACTGCCGTTTCGATTGGTAGCGCGATAGTAATTGTTTTGCACTTTAATTAGGAGGGTAGGAGATGAATTGGAGTACCCTATTATTACAATTTTTCTTATGCTATGTTTCGACAGTTTGTTTTGGGATCCTCTTAAACATTCCTAAACGTGCCTACAATACTGCGGGGATGATTGGCGGAGGCGTATGGGTAATCTATTGGATAATGTATTATTGCAGTGGAATTGGCCTTGCGTTTAGTAATTTAGTTGCTGCAATCTTAATTTCGGTATTGAGTCAGGCAGCTGCTCGTCGAAAACGAATGCCAATTATTGTTTTTAATGTGCCTGCGCTAGTTCCATTCGTGCCGGGAGGACAGGCTTATAAAATGGTTCGTAATTTTGCTATTGGTAATTACCACCTTGTTACTGTTTATTTCTATCAGGTAGTTGTAATTGTTGGGGCAATTACGCTTGGCTTTGGGTTAGGGGAACTTTTAAATCGTGTTTTGAACTATCTTCATAAATATTTAATCAAAAAATCACGATGGAATTTTTGACACTGTGGTATACTCATTTTTGATTAATTAATTTAAGTTAGGAGAATCCTTGATTATGTTTATTGAACGTGATGATCATCGTTGGTGGCGTTTTGCCTTAAGCGGTGGTTTCTTTCTTGCATTGATGCTATTAATTATGTTTAATTCGTCAGTGCTAACAATGATTGATGCTGTTTTGCAGTCATTATTTACTAGTCAGCGTCTGGAAGACATTGGTTGGTTCCATGCTTTGATGAGCTTACTTTCATTTTTAGCTAAACCGGTCTTAGATTTAGTATGGGTATTTATTATTGCAGGTGTTTTATGGCTGAAAGGTTATCGCATTCCAGCTTTGTGGTCACTAGGAACAATTTTTGGTGGAGATGTGCTTGGAACAATCATTAAACACATCGTTAAGCGGGTCCGTCCTGCACAACACTTAGCGGCAGATGATGGCTATAGTTTTCCTAGTGGGCACACTTTAGGATTCTTCTTGGTAGTAGCAATTTTATTCTTAATAGTAATTCCGCTTATTCAAAAAGCATCTGTTCGCACAATTTTGCAAATCTTATTAATATTTGCAGTTTTCTTCCTGGCGGTATCACGGGTATATCTTTATGCTCACTGGCCATTTGATACTATTGGTGCAATGTTATTAGCTTATGCATGGTTACAAGTAGCTGAATGGCTCTATGTCGCTTGGGCACCACGATTACAACGAATTCCGTTCTTTCGTAGTGTTGAAATTTAATAATTGGAATTGATGAAGGGCAATCTTATTTGGTTGCTCCTCTTTTTATTTCCCGGGAAATAGGAGAAAAATGTGTGAAATTATAATTGAATCAGCAAAAGATAATAACAATTTAGGAGCAATAGTTAAATTATTAGACGATGAAAATTTAACACGAGCAGTGGGATTATTTTTACCTCTTCAAAGAGAAAATCGTGTGCAAGCTATTAAGATATTTGTTCACCAGAATCATGTTATGGTAGTGAAACTAAATGGGGATGTAGTGGGAATGGTTGTATTAAGCCCTTGGTATGGGGATGAAGGAAAAAGAATTGCTCATCATTATGAATTAGGCTATCTTTTGCAGCAAGACCAATGGAATAAAGGCATAATGACAGCTGCACTTCAAAAATTTATTTCTATTTTGCCATCTAAAATTACGATTCATGCGGAATGCAAACAAAGTAATTATCGTTCCCAGCGAGTGCTTATTAAATGTGGCTTTGTTTATGACAAGGACGATTTATGGCAACGCATTATTAAATAATCGGGCTTGCATTTTTATTTGAGTGGGGTATAATTTCATTCGATGAAGAGGTTGCATATTTTATTAGTAACTGATATTAGGTGAATAAGCACCGGAGTATTAGTGAAAGGGAAATATGCCGAAACACTACTTAGCTTATTTCTGGTAGGTGTTGGGCTATAGTCATAATAGGCTATAGACTGTCGCAATAATTGCGGGGCGCTTCCTAAATTGATTCAACGATTAATTATAGGTATTAAGTTGGGTCTTCTGGTAGGGTTACCGATCAGAAGACCCTTTTAATTTATCCTCTTCGAAAATGTTGACGTTAAGACACACAAATTTGGAGGAAATATATTTATGGCAGATGAATCTAAGTCGACGGGTCATATGGAACGGACATTACAGACGCGTCACTTGTCCATGATTGCTCTTGGTGGAACAATCGGTACTGGACTTTTTATTGCCAGTGGATCCGCTATTTCAACTGCGGGACCTGGTGGAGCATTGGTTGCATATGGAATTATGGGAATTATGGTTTATTTCCTAATGACGAGTCTAGGTGAAATGGCAACATATATGCCATTGACTGGGTCGTTTTCAGCTTATTCGACGAAATTTGTTGATCCAGCGCTCGGATTTGCTCTTGGTTGGAATTATTGGTTTAACTGGGCAATTACAATTCCCGTTGATGTTACAACTGCGGGAATTGTAATGAATTATTGGCTTCCCAATGTTCCAGGCTGGATTTTTAGTGTAACAGTGATGGCGCTAATTTTCTTAATCAATTATTTATCGGTACGATCTTATGGTGAAACCGAATTTTGGCTTGCTTTAATCAAAGTGGTCACTGTTATCGTATTTTTAATTGTTGGTGTTGCAATTATTTTTGGAATTATGGGCGGTAAGCCTGTTGGGTTAAGCAACTTCCACTACAAGCAAGCACCGTTTGTTGGGGGAGTGCCAGCGATTATTAGCGTTTTCTTGGTTGCTGGTTTCTCATTCCAAGGAACAGAATTAGTTGGAATTACTGCTGGTGAAGCCGCTACACCAGAAAAGTCTGTCTCCAAGGCAATTCATTCAACTTTCTGGCGAATTTTACTTTTTTATATTTTTGCTATTTTTGTTATTGCTTGTATCCTGCCTTATACAGATAAGAACTTATTGAATCAAGATGTTTCAAACATTACAATGAGTCCATTTACAATTGTGTTTAAGCGGGCGGGATTAGCCTTTGCAGCTAGTGCAATGAATGCGGTTATCTTAACTGCCGTCATTTCTGCTGCTAACTCTGGTTTATATGCCTCAACCCGGATGCTTTATTCACAAGCGCGTGAAGGATATGCATGGCGGATTTTTGGTTATGTAAACCGGCGTGGTATTCCGATTTATGCTTTGCTGGGAACGATGGTTGTCTCATTAGCAGCCTATGCAACTCAATTCATTGGTCCCAAAGCTTATAACTACTTAATTGGTGCATCTGGATTATGTGGATTTATTGCATGGTTAGGAATTGCAATTTCCCACTACCGCTTTAGGAAAGCATTTCTTAAGCAAGGACATACACTGTCTGAATTGAAGTATCATGCAACAGGGTTCCCATTTGGTCCAGTATTCGCGCTTGCTCTATGTATTGTCGTTATTTGTGGTCAAAACATTGATGCTTTTGTAAAAATGGATTGGCAAAACATTTTAATTACTTACATGGGAATTCCATTATTCTTAATTCTTTTCTTCTACTACAAGATTCGTTACAAGACGCACTTGATTCCGCTTGATAAGGTTGATTTATCACGGCGAACAAAGGGTGAATCGTACGAACCGGAAGATGATTAATAAAATCATAACCACCCGTCAAACGGGTGGTTTGCACATCGGCTATAAGCCGATAATA
>OBYJ01000247.1_pt1 | contig 40487 bp, 34 predicted proteins | sample 1495481 | NCBI WGS metagenome assembly OBYJ01 (sample SAMEA2580197, study PRJEB22360) | human gut metagenome | biome: human gut; feature: human-associated habitat; material: faeces | place: Denmark | collected 2008/2010
GACGACTTCTCCCTTCATCGGTCAGTCGGGAGAATTGGCACCGGCCGATAAGCTTTTGTATGCTCTGCGAGACGCAACGGGGACGGTAGAAAGTATACCGCTTATTGCAAGCTCCGTTATGAGTAAGAAGCTTGCCGGCGGAGCGGATGCTATTGTCCTGGATGTAAAATACGGTGACGGAGCCTTTATGAAAACGAAAGAACGGGCCTTTGAATTGGCACGAGCCATGGTGGATATCGGCGTGGCGGCAGGAAAACCTACGACGGCTGTCCTGACATCTATGAATGCTCCCTTAGGCATGAGTATCGGCAACAGCTTGGAAGTCGATGAAGCCGTAGACGTTCTTTCAGGTAGAGGAGGCAAAAGGCTGAAAGAAGTGGTTCTCACTGTCGGCGCCTATATGCTGAAGGCGGCGGGACTCGTTACTACAGCTGAAGAAGGGCGGACGGTTTTACAAGAACACATCGACAACGGGTCGGGGCTTCAAAAATTTAAGGAGTTTTTAAAAGCACAAGGGGGCGATACGTCCTTTATAGGCGTGCGTTCTCTGACAAGAAGAGTAAATGCAAGAGAAATACGAGCTGAAAAGAGCGGCTTTATCGCACATGTAGACGGCAGAGCCTTGGGTGAGATCGCCATGGAAACGGGTGCCGGTAGGGCCCACAAGGATGATGTTATCAACTTGTATACAGGCCTCGTCTTGTATAAAGAAGTATATGATAAGGTGGCAGCAGGCGACCTCTTATGCACCCTATACGGGGGTGAGGGGGCGGATACGTCTTCATATGAAGAACGGGTACGTGCGGCCTTTTATATAGAAGAGGCAGAGCCTACAGAAAAAGAAGCGGTTGTTGCCGCAGTAATAGACAGGTAAACGGGAGTAGTTATGGCGGAAAAATTTAAAATTCCTGTAGAAAAGGGAAAAACATATACCATTGATATTTTGCGGCTCGGGTCAAACGGTGAGGGCGTGGGACGAGTAGAAAACTTTACGGTCTTTGTAGACGGAGCCTTGCCGGGAGAAACGGTGACGGCACGGATTACCTTTGTAAAGAAACAATACGCGACGGGGCGTTTGGAGAAGGTACAAAAGCCGTCGGAACACAGGGTGAAACCGCCTTGCAGTGTTTATGCCGAATGTGGCGGCTGTCAGTTACAGCATCTGTCTTATGAAGGGCAGTTGGTGGAAAAACGGCAACAAGTTCAGGATGCGGTTGAAAGGATCGGTAAGCTGAAGGATATTCCTATCTTGCCGACGCTGGGAGCCGATGATCCGTGGGCCTATCGCAATAAGATGCAGCTACCCGTAGGTGGCGATAAAAAAAGCCTGCACATTGGCTGCTTTGCCGAAAAATCGCATCGCATTATCGACATCGATGCCTGTCCCATTCAAAAAGGGGGCAATAACGAAATTATTCCCGTCGTCCGTCAGTGGATGAAGGACTATAAGATTCCCGCCTATGATGAAGACAGGGGAACGGGAATTGTCCGTCATATTATGGGCAGAACCGGCGTTCATTCGGGTGAGATCATGGTTTGTATCGTTACGGCCGTACCCATGGTGCCGCATATGAAAGAACTTGTACAAATGCTGCGCAAAGACGTGCCGGGGCTGACGAGCGTCATTCAGAACATTAACTCTCGCCATACAAATGTCATCTTGGGAAACAAGACGAAGGTCATTTACGGAAGTCCGACTATTTCCGACTCCATCGGCGACTTGAGTTTCAGAATATCGGCTCAATCCTTCTTTCAGGTCAACAGCGAACAGGCCCAAAAGCTCTACGATACGGCTCTGTCTTATGCGGATCTTAAAGGAAATGAAACGGTGGTGGACGTATATTGCGGTACAGGAACCATTACCCTATTTTTAGCTAAAAGAGCCAAGTTTGCCTACGGTATTGAAATCGTCGAACCGGCCATTCGTGACGCCGTAAAAAACGCAAAGGACAACGGCGTGAAAAACGCTCACTTCATGTGCGGCGATGCGGCGTACAAACTTCCCGAACTCTTAAGAAGCGGCGTCAAACCCGATGTCATTGTCATTGATCCGCCCAGAGCTGGTTGTGAGGAAAAAGTTTTGAACGCTATTGCAAGCGTCAAACCGAAACGCGTCGTCTACGTGTCATGCAACCCGGCAACCTTGGCAAGAGACCTGGCATACATGAAAACGAGAGGCTACGAAACACAAAAAGTCCAACCCGTCGACATGTTCCCCCAAACCCATCATGTGGAGACCGTAGTTTTGATGTCACGGGTTGACCGGTAAGGTGTGAAAAAGTGCTTGATTTATGGGCTTTTTGGGCATTTGTCCGTCAGCGGCAAGAAGCGAAAATGACCGCAAAAATCGCTCCGTGGGAACATATCAAAGGAAATATGCGAAGGTTGAGTAGGCGGTTTAGATGTCAGAGGGTTGAGTTAGTGGTTTAGAGGTTTTTGTGGTAGGATTGTGGCTGTGATTTGGATGCCAAAAATGAGGCTCCCAAACTGCCATCAGCGGTAGTAAGGGAACCTTGATTTATAGTTACAAAACTGAAGATATCCCGCCGTAAAAGAGCTTCCCGGAGAGATCGATCAGGTCTTCCAACGGGAGGCTTTTTTTGTCCTGCACCCGGTGTCGGTATATGTTGATGGAGCTTGTGCCGAGGAAAGTATTGATGATATTCTGCTCTGTTTGTGAGAAAGCTGCATACGGATTATGCCTGCTGCGGTTATGGAGCAGCATGGCCATGAAGAGCTTGTCCGCAAATTCACGGTAGCTGGAATCGCACACGATCTTTTCCATGTACGGCTCCTGTGAAGCCATGAATTCAAAGAAAACACGGTTGACTTCCGTGAACGGAGCATCAGCCGGAATTTTGTCGATGGCCTTATAGTATTCCTCTGAGAGCTCGGAAAGAATATCTTCGTACAAGGCCTCTATGCAGGTGTAGTGAAGATAGAATGTCTTGCGGTGGTTCCTCGTGCGTCCGCTGTTTGCTTTCGTCGGAGCGCAGGGCACGGAGAAGTATTTGATCAGGTCTTTGCCTTCTGTGAGCTTCTGCTTTTCGAGGCCAAGGACGGCACTGACACCTTCCAGAGAAAGCGGAAGTCCCATTGTGGCCGCCCAGACCATAGAGCAGCGCCAGCTTTTCGGATTTAAGAAGCGTGCGCATTCGGTCGAGAGAGGGTGGTTATCATGGAAAGGGGCAAGGCTTACTCCAAGATCACGGAGATATCGGGATAAACACACCCATTCAAAATTTGCATTGAAAGCCCATTTGATGACAGTATCATCAGTCAGGGCATCTATAATTTCCTGCGTCAGGCGCTCTCCCTGTGCAAGGTCGATGACCGTTACCTCAGAGCCGTCGACGCTGTAGCCAAACAGCAGTATTTCAAAATCCGGTGACTCGGCATATTTATATACGCCGCACTTGGATAGATTCACCTCGCTTTCTGAAGGCTGTGTTCTCTTGCCTTCACCTTCCACTGGAGATGAACTGTCGATTTGAGCGGAGGATTTTATAAAAAATTCCCGACCACCATCCAAGAGAGGGACAGTGGCCGGAAAGGGTGTGGTTCGTGGTATTTGTATTACTTGTCGTCTGTGATCCTGCGAAGGTCAGTACGATACTTCTTCATTTGATCCGCGAAGGTCTTCTGCGGGCGACCGAGCTCTCTGGCGATTGCCCGGTCGGAGATTCCCTCCGGGTGATCCTTCCAAAGTTGAATGATTGTATCAGCCTCCGGGTCGAGCTCACGCAGTCTGGAAAAGAGCTGCTCCAGCAACATACGGTCGGCGATGACTTCATCCATCGGCTTGCTGTTGTCCGGGATATAGTCACCGAGGGTACCGTTGCCATCAGGGCGAGGCTGATCCAAAGAAGTGGTATCGCCTGCCGCGTGATATTCGCAGCCGATACAGTCACCGTTGCATTTCCAGATGAAGCGGTAAGGGCACATACACCTGCCGTGATCCTGCTCCTTGTGGTGGATGCGGTCAGCTTCCTTATAGAAGGAGTCGTGCTGTTCCCTGGTGACCGGCACCCTCTCGCCAGTGCTGCGAATGTAGATGAAATAGTTCTTCTGATTGTCGTTGTTTTGCATAATAAAAGCCCTCCTTCGGCTTTTGCCGAAATGGAGAGCTCCAGACATGCAAAACCAGATCACAGGCGTGAGGGCATACCGAAGGATTATTCCATTTCGGCTGCACCTCACTTCCGGTGAGCGGTACAGTATTTGATTGCCATAGGTAGTCACGTGGAACCGGAAACACCCTGCGCAGATGGCTCCCACGTGCTAATTACATTTTAGTCAGGAGAGAGAAAAACCAGAAAACTCGACGAGTCGCAGAAATGGCTTAAAACAGGCGGCTTTTCAAGCCTTAGATAGGGTGCAGATTTTGTGAAAAGAGGGCGATGGTAAGGAATATAGACATAAAGAAATCCGACTCGGCGAGTCGGAAAAATTAAAAAACCGCACCTCCATGACGGAAGTGCGGTAATTTAGGTCTGTTGACAGGCGTTGTTTGGAACCGAGCGGCTCATAATTGTATGATTCAAGAAACTCGTTTGCATCATTGATTGACATCCCAGAGAAACTGGTGATGCAGTATTTTAATGCTTGGTGCTCGTCAGATTCATCAAATGCATGTCCAGCAAGTTGCAACAGTTTTTCTGTCGTTCCGATATCAAGGTCAAGTCCTCTGCCTATAGCGACAATCGTTCTCAGAATTAGCTTTGTGTCGATGTTCTTCTCGGCCTTTCGGTACACCTCTTCGCCGAGACCGGTCAAAGAACAGAAATGCGATTTGCTAAGTCCGCGAGATTGCACAATCTCAAAAATGACCTCCCAGCAGGTTTTATTCGCACCGGTTATCTTTCTGGCGGCACTCTGGCGCTCGAATTCTTCGCGTTTCTTTTGCAGCGCTTTGGACATCTGAACAGCGGAGGTGCTTTGCTTGGAATCATATTTTGATGCTTTGAACTCTCCGGTTTCACGGTGAAACAGCTCGAATGGGAAGTGTTTTTTTGCCTTATCTGCTCGCAGGGGCTGCCATGTAAATTGCAGGGTGCATTCATTCAGATTTGCCCATGCATAATCAGTAAGGGTCGGATTGCCTTCATTGTTACGCTCGATGTATTGCTCGTCATTAATAACAAAGTATCCGTCCACATACCGGAAAAGACCAGAATCAACAAGGTTGCGGAATTCACTGCTGGTGCGATAGGCATAGAACGCATCGCGCTGGTCTAAGTATCCATGGTATGGAGATCCTTCGTCATACTGGTAAATGGTAGCAGCGTCTTTGTAGCCGGTTTCCATCATACGGATCAATACTGATTGACGGGACACACCGTAAAATTCGCGCAGCTCCTCGGCAACGGAAGTGAGAATAGCTGGTTTTATAGGACTATTTTCATAATCGCATGTCTGTAGAAGCTCATCTACTTTCATTCGAAAAGTACGATATGGCATGAGAATACGAGGAGCCATATTGTTTGCCTGCCACTCCATACGTTGGATATCAGACCACTCCTCATTTTTCTGAGGGTATGCCATATTGGAAGGACAGCGGCATGCAACAAAGTCCTGACCATAGAGAACGTGTTTTATCGCTGCATACATTCGATGCTTATACCAGTGATAGACTTCATGGGCGATTGTGTTTTTGACGCACCCAAGATTCCGCTCCCAGAAGGTGTAGGCATCTACCAAAATGGTGCCGCGCTTTACATCGATTGTTGTTTCTGAAACCTTAAAAAGATCATAGATGGTTGCCTTCCCAGCAGTGAAGTATATTTCTCCAAAAACACTGAAATCATCCGTGATCCGATTGCCTTGGATAATTTCAAGTCCCATACCTTTTGCAATATCAGCAATAGGGACGGCCATTGGCTTTTCCAGTGCTTCCGGGAAATATTGCTGGAGAAAAGTTGTGGCTTCATCATCCAAATCCTTTTTGTATAAGAACGGAACTATGTTCTTCGAGACGGCATGACCATCCGTTTTGCGAGGTTGGCCAGAGCTGTACCCGGAGATGTTCATAACAGTAACAGATTCGAGTTTATCGGTTACGACCGCCACACAGGAAAGGACGAGCCATTGACTTGTTTCGTGCGATACTGTGCCTTTGTATGTATCTTCGGCCAGATTTATTGTGCAACTTACGACCGCGTCAAATAGAAGGCTGTCTTCATCTATTCGGATATTCTTTGTATATTCGAGGATCATGTCCTCAAGCATGGCAGAATCCGGATTCTGAATTCTGGAGTAAGATAAATTCAGGGCATAAGGATGCTTTGCAATGTATGTATAAGCTGCCTCCCACATGGGGCGGTAGCACACAGTATATATAAACTGCTCGATCTCGTTGTTATACATTCCCACGGCCAGCAGACTCCCTTTCTTGGACACAAAATTTGAAGATACAAGTACAACATAACACAAATCCAATAATTTTTCAATAGTAATAAAAGAAAATTCTTGCAAACGTAAAGAATTACTCTTGATTTTTCAAAGACTCTGCGCTATACTGTGGAAGTACAGTGGCAAAAATCACGTTTTTGAAAATCGAGAGGTGACTACCGTGGAAGTTAGTTATAAAAAATTATGGAAAATATTGATTGACAAAGACATGAAGAAGAAAGATTTGCAGGCAGCTGCCGGGATAAGCTGGGCTTCGGTAACCAAGCTCTCGAAGGGAGAGACAGTAAGCATGGAAGTTCTAATGAAAGTGTGTAAAACGCTGAATTGTGATATTGGGGACATCATGGAGCTAATCCCCACAGAAGAAAATGAAACTACTTGAGGAGTGATATGATGTCCGGCAGGAAAAAAGTCGTAATCAGTAAAGCAAGTCCTCATACGATCAAGAAATTTGAGTTGATTGAGGAATATATTAAATCGTGGGCACAGAAGTTGCTACTGACTGAGTCTTGCAATGGGTTGATCTTTATAGACTGCATGTGCAACAGCGGTGTATACACTGACGATGCTGGGCAATTGGTGAAAGGTACAGCAGTACGTGTTTCAGAAGCACTTAGGGAAGCAGCAAGATCCTATACGGAGAAAAATATACACATTTACTTAAATGACAAGGATAAAGCGCGCGTAGATGAGCTGAAAAAGCATCTTCCACAGGATGAGCGCAATTTTAAGATTGTAACGTCCTACAGTGATGCGCACGAGCTACTCCGAACTATCGGGCCACAGTTATATGGAACCGGGCACCTGCACTATTTCCTGTTCTACGATCCGTATGATGCGACTATCGATTGGGAAGCGCTTCTGCCGTTTTTCCGAAACTGGGGTGAAGTTATGATTAATCACATGGTTTCAGATCCGGTGCGGGCGATCACAAGCGCAAAGAAGAAAACGACCAAGGCAAAGTATGAGAACACTTATCTGGAAGACTTTGAGAAGTTGGTGCCTTACGGAAGTGACAAGAAGGCCTATGAGGCCAGAGTGGAGGAGATCATAAATTCACTGAAAGGTGCCCGCAGATACTATGTATCGGCATTTCCGTTCTATAACACGCAGAATTCGCTCGTCTACAATCTGATTCACTGCACGAGCAACAAAGAGGGCTTTAAGCTCTACAAAAAGAGTGCTTGGAAAGTTTTTGGTGCGCAGTCCTCTACAAAACATTCGGTTGAGAACAGGCAGCTGTCATTCAATCTTTTCGGAGAGATCACAGAAAAGGAAGATGAAAGCTGTTTGCATGTTATCGACATCGTGAAATATCTACAGCGCTGCCTCAAAGACCGCAAGCAAGTGCCTCTTGATGAGATGTGGGAACTTTTGGATAACCATCCGATTTTCCCTTCAGAGGGATTTCGTAATGAGATAAAGAGTCATCTCACGGGTCTCTTTGACGCGAAGATCGAACAGATTGTGAATCTTGATACAGGAAAGAAGGAAACGGTGATCTCTTTCTCTTCATGAGACAGAGTTTCATATAGATGAGGTGATTGGAATTTATGGCAACGTCGCAGAAATTTGGTGGCAATTGGACTGAGGAGAAGCTGAATATCTTCACCAGCTATCTGGACGCATACCTGATTGCACTGCAAAACCAGAAGTTCAAGAAGATTTATATAGACGCCTTTGCTGGAACCGGCGAGATTGAAACCAGCGACGGCGGACAGTATCTTGTGGGCTCAGCTAAACGTGCGCTGGCGTCTGAGAAGAAGTTCGATCACTACTATTTTATAGAAGCGGACTCTCAGAAGGCGGGAGAACTTCAAGATATGATAAACTCCGAGTTCCCGCAGATGAGACGAATTGTGACGATTTTTTGCGGCGATGCGAACGATAAGCTTGCGGAGATTATTAGCAATGTAGATTGGATATTTAACAGAGGATTGCTGTTTTTAGATCCGTATGCGACGCAGGTAAATTGGACTACGCTTGAAAATGTAGCAAAGACGAAATCAATAGATGTATGGTACCTGTTTCCGTTCTCCGCACTTGAACGGATGCTGCCGAAAAACGGAAAGTACGATAAATGGGAGGATTGCATAGATCGATTGCTTGGAGATTCCGGATGGCGAGAGGAATTCTATAAGAAAGATCCTCAGATGACGCTTTTTGACCTATTCCCAGAGCCCGGACAGAGCGATGGCGAGCGGATGGTTAAAGACGCAAATCCAGATCACATAAAGGAGTATATCCTCGCTCGGCTTGGGACGATCTTTCCATGCGTGTCAAAGCATGCGCGGATTTTCAGGAACAGCAGGAACTCGCCGATGTTCCTATTCTGTTTTGCCATTGCGAGTGAAAGCCTGAAAGCGCAGGGACTTGCACTGCGGATGGCAGACTACATATTGAAGAACAAGTAGGCGGAGGATGAAAACAACTTGAAGACGATAAAACGAAAATCCATGCTTTATCAAACAGGGGTAGAGTATGGTGACTACACAATGAATCATGTGCAGGGCTGCGCTCATGGGTGCAAATATCCATGTTATGCATTCCTAATGAAGAAGCGATTCGGGCAAATAAAGGATTATGAGAGCTGGCTTGAGCCGGTGCTTGTATCAAACACGCTTGAATTGCTGGATAAAGAGATACCGAGGCTCAGAGATAAGATTCAGTCTGTGCAGCTTTGCTTTACCACAGATCCGTTCATGGAAGGATATCCAGAGGTGTCCCAGATGAGCATTGCGGCTATCCGAAAGCTGAACGAGGCCGGAATCAAATGTACTACGCTAACAAAGGGACTGTTACCTATAGAATTGGCGGAGTTTTCTCCGGAAAACAAATATGGGATTACACTGATCACTCTGGATGAAGCCTATCGGGAACAGATGGAACCGGGCGCTACTTCCTGCGCAGATCGACTGGCAGCGTTGAGAGCACTCCATGATGCCGGTTGTAAGACATGGGTAAGTATGGAACCGTATCCAACACCGAACATGGTTGAACAGAATCTGTATGAAATACTGGAAGAGGTATCTTTTACAGATCGGATCATTTTCGGGAGAACGAACTATAGTAAGGTAGCAAACGCCTACGAAGGGCATAAGCATTTTTACAATGAGTGTGCGGCAGAAGTGGCTTCCTTCTGTCAGGAGCACGGCATTGATTATCATATTAAAGAAAAAACAATAACGGAAGAATGAGGTGGTGCTATGGCTTTATTACAAGACCTGATTCAGCAGATTGACGATCCTGCGCTTAAGGATAGAATCTTGCAGGAAACAAATAAATTACTGAAGCAGAAAAAGTTCGGTTTGGTGTTTGAAGAGCATCTGCCGGAATGCACGCCGCTTTATGATGTGCCGATTCGTGTCGGTTCCAAGGTGGCGCTGAAGACCGGCTATGTTAGCGACATTTATACTGTCGTGAAGATTGACGACGATGATGTGCTTTGCGACCGCCGTGAGACGCATGAACAAAAGACCTTCAAGCTGGATGATATTGTCGCTGTGGCAGAATTCGGTGAGCCGATTTATCCCACTCTGAAACCGATTGACACTGTGGAGAATGCTCCTGACAGTGGGCTTTGGCATACCCTGATAGAGGCGAACAATTATCATGCGCTTCAGCTTCTGGAATATCTTTATGCTGAGAAGGTGGATTGTATCTATATTGATCCGCCTTATAACACCGGTGCAAAAGACTGGAAGTATAACAACGATTACGTTGATTCAAATGATACATATCGGCATAGCAAGTGGCTTTCTATGATGGAGAAACGTTTAAGAATAGCTAAAAAACTGTTGAATCCAAATGATTCTGTCATGATCATTACTATCGATGAAAAAGAATACTTACACTTGGGTTGCTTGCTTGAGGAGCTATTCCCTGAAGCAAGAATACAGATGATAAGCACAATGATCAATCCGGCTATCGTAGCAAGAGCTGGTGAGTTTGGCAGAAGTGGTGAATACATTTTTTTCCTTTATTTTGGAGAAGCATCTCCACAACGAGTAAAAATTAATCGAGAATGGGTTTCTGATCGAGGAAGGACTCATACTGGAAATATCCGATGGGATTTGTTGAAACGCTCTGGGACTGGTGCGACAAGAAAAGACTTTCCGGGAGGATTCTATCCTATTTACATTAATCCTGAAAGCGGAAAAATTGAGAAAGTAGGAGAACCCCTGCCGGAAGGAGTATCAGATGCTCCTCAGATTGAAGGGCTCTATTGCCTACTTCCCATCAGGAACGATGGATCTGAGGGACGTTGGCAGTGGTCTACAACGACGCTAATAGATGGTTTGAAAGAAGGGCGAGTTAAAGTTGGAGGCGATAGCCGTAGAGGGTTTACAGTATATCGTTTGGCACGTGCTGAATTTGCGAAGGTTGTAAATGGAGAATTTGAAATTAGTGGGCGCGGTGTTAATAACGAAATACTGGTAGATGATATTGATACAGAATATGTACTTGCCGTTCCGGGAGATATTTGGAAGACAGCATCTCACGATTCAACCCAATATGGTTCTCGTCTACTTGGCAATATATTCGGAGAGAAAAGATTCACTTTCCCTAAGTCCGTTTACGCTGTAATGGATTGCTTGTATTTTTGTACGGCATATAAGCCCAATGCTCTGATAGTGGATTTTTTTGCGGGCTCAGGTACAACTTTGCATGCGGTCAATTTGTTAAATGCAATGGATAATGGTAATCGTCGCTGCATTATGGTAACGAACAATGAGGTCTCTGACGATGAGCAAAAACGACTCTCTAAAGCTGGGAAAAAGCCCGGAGATGAGGAATGGGAGAACTTGGGCATAGCACATAATGTAACGTGGCCCAGAACAATATGTACGATAAGGGGTAAGAACATTTCAGGCGAACCATTGTCCGGAGATTATGGGACATACCACGATAGATATTTACCAGACGAGGAAGCAAACGGTAAATACAAAAAAGTAAAGATGCCGGATACACCTTCGCTGGCAGAGATGAAAATGGCAGATGGTTTCAAGACAAACGCGGTCTTCTTCAAACTGAGCTTCCTCGACAAAACATCCGTTGCTCTCGGCAGGCAGTTCCGAGAGCTGCTTCCAGTGCTCTGGATGAAAGGAGGAGCCATTGGTAAGTGCCCGGCTATTGACAATGATGATCTCCCGAACATGCTGATTTTGCCACAGAACAGGTTGGCAGTTTTGGTAGATGAAATATATTATTCCGAGTTCGATGCTGAGTTAAGTCAGCATCCAGAAATCCAGACAGTTTTCATTGTGACGGATTCAGAAACAGCATACCGGTCGATGATCCGTACTTACGATGGTAAAGACTGCTATCAGCTTTATAGAGACTATCTGGATAATTTCAGAATCAACACAGGGAGGTAACCATGAGAGTAGAATTATTCCCTTTTCAGAAGAAAGCTCTTGCTGATATCCGTATGAAGACTGCGGAGGCAATGGGCAGCTATCACAGAACACATGCACCGCAGGTGGTTTCTTTTACTGCACCGACTGGAGCTGGAAAGACCATCATCATGTCCGCACTGATTGAGGCTATTCTTTTCGGTGATGAACAGTATATGGAGCAGCCAGATGCAATCATCGTCTGGCTTTCGGATTCTCCTCAACTGAATGAGCAGTCAAAGCAAAAGATTGACTCCAAGGCAGATAAGATTAAGTTGTCGCAGTGCGTTACAGTTTCTGAGGAATCCTTTGATAAAGAGGTATTTGAAGACGGGCATGTTTATTTCCTGAATACGCAGAAGCTGTCGGTTACCTCCAAACTCACGAAAAATGGTGATGGCAGGACTTATACGATCTGGCAGACGCTTGCGAATACTGTCCAGGAAAAGAGCGACCGGTTGTACTTTATCATCGATGAAGCGCACCGTGGCATGCAGGGACGTGAGGCAAGCAAGGCTACCACGATCATGCAGAAGTTCATCAAGGGCAGTGATTCGGATGGCATTGCGCCCATGCCGGTTGTCATCGGGATGTCCGCTACCACGCAGAGATTCAATGCGCTGGTCGAAGGCACATCCTCTACAATTCACAAATCTATCGTGACGACGGATGAGGTGCGAGCTTCCGGCCTTTTGAAGGATAGGCTCGTTATCACCTATCCGGAAGAAGGCACAGTCAATAATGATATGGCCATTTTGCAGGCCGCTGCGGATGATTGGAAAGAAAAGTGGGAGCATTGGACGCAGTATTGCTTTGAGCAGCACTACGCCTATGTAAATCCTATCCTGATCATTCAGGTTTTGAATGGAACCGGTGATGCTCTGACGGATACTAATCTGGACGACTGCATTGCAAAGATTGAGGAACGTACCGGCTTCAAACTGGAAAGCGGACAGGTAGTTCATACTTTCGGTGGCACTACTACCACATTGACTGTCAATGGACTCGATGTGCGTTATGAGGAACCTTCCAATATTGCTGAGGATAGAAATATCCGCGTGGTATTCTTCAAAGAGAATCTTTCTACTGGCTGGGATTGTCCGCGAGCAGAGACCATGATGTCCTTTAAGCATGCAAACGATGCCACATATATTGCGCAGCTTCTCGGTCGAATGGTAAGAACGCCGATGCAGATGCATATTCAGGTGGACGACGTTTTGAACGACGTGCATCTCTATTTGCCGTACTTCAATGAGGATACCGTCAAGGACATTGTGGAAGCCTTGCAGAGTACAGAAGGCGGAGATATCCCGACCGATATTTATGGCGAGTCCTTGTCCGGAAAGAAATTTGAAACGCTGACTGTCAGACTGAAGAAGAAAAAGGAAGAGCAGCAGACGCCGGGACAGATGACTCTATTCGATGTGTTCTCTGGGCAGAACGCAGGCGAACAGCAGTCTGCCGGAGTAGCAGAGCCAGCTGTCGACTCGACTCCGATAGCACAGCCTCAAGTCACTGGTGGACAAGCTCAGCAAACAGAAACGACAGAACAAGTCCAGACACAGTCGGGCGCAGATACAACGGCTCCTGCTGAGCCTGCATCGGTTACATCACAGTCATCTGTCACGGCAACACCGTCCGAGAATAATGCTGCGGGAAGTCAGCAGGCGGTTCAGACGGAAACTTCTGAAGAGGAAGATCTGTTTGACCGTGAAGAGGTTATGAAGTTTATAAATGATGCAGGTTTGCTTTCCTATAACGTCAGAGCGCTTAGGATCAATGACTACCTAAAATCTCTGTATAGGATGGCGCATCTTCTTACGATGTCTAACTTGCACCGTGAGGCGATCCGAGAGGTTCAGGATGAGATTGTTGAGATGATCCACAGCTATGTGGAAGGCCTCAAGGCAGATGGGAAATATGACGACCTTGTTCAGCAGGTCAAGCAGTTCAAACTGGCGACCCAGATTTTTGATGCCTTTGGAGAAACCGTGGACAACTATTCGGTGCATGATATGTTCACGACGACCGATACTGATATAGAGAGGCAGTTCCAGATTGCGGATGTAAAGCTCGGTCGAGAAGGTATCGGCATGGCCTATGGAAACAAGTATATGGATATGTCTGATCTGACGGCATTTAAAGTTGATGTTATTCTTTTTGTAGCAGACGAAGAGTGCATGAACCGATTGCATTCTTATGCGGAGACTCGCTTTCATGGATTAAATGACGATTATCGCAGATATATTGCAACTATAGATTCGGAGAAAATTCGTAAAGAGTATGATAGTATCGTTTCCGATGGTGACCCTGTAAGCAAGCACAATTTCCGTTTGCCGGAGACAATTCAGGTGCCACATGAAGTGGGAGGCAAAGAATATAGGAATCATCTCTTTGTTAGTGACATAACTGGTGCTGCAACGATGAAGTTGAATACTTGGGAAGCTGGAGTTATTGAAGAAGAAGAAAAACGAGAAGACTTTGTCTGCTGGATTCGTAATCCATCCAGAGCCTCATGGGCGCTTTGCATTCCTTACGAAATCGATGGCGAAACAAAGCCTACCTATCCAGATTTCATTGTAGTAAGAAAAGATCGTGTACTTGGATATGTCGTTGATATTCTTGAGCCGCATAATCCTGATTTCAAGGACAATCTTGGGAAAGCGAAAGGATTTGCAGAGTACGCAAAACAGAATCCGGGTGTGGGAAGAATTCAGCTAATTCGTATGAGTAAAGATGCAGCCGGAAACCACAAGTTCAAAAGGCTGGATATGTCTAAAACAGCTATTCGAGAAAAAGTCTCTCATGCAATAAATACAGATGAACTCGATCACATCTTTGATACGGATGGAGTTATCGAATAAGGAGGAATTCCATTATGGCAAATGAGCTGCAGCCATTGTCGCTGCTCTTTCAAAATAGATTATTCCGGATACCGGACTATCAGCGTGGCTATGCATGGTTGCAGCAACAGTTTGTGGATTTTTGGGATGACCTTGTAAATCTTCAGACTGACCGCTATCACTATACAGGTCTCCTGTCCCTTAAGCCTCTAAAAAGCAAGGAGACCGTCAGCTGGGGCGAGGACTTGTGGCTGGTCGAGAACGGATATAAGCCTTGCCATATAGTCGATGGTCAGCAGCGCATCACCACGTTTGTCATTCTCTTGAACGAGATTGTGGGATTCGTGTGCGGCTTGGATGAGAACAAGGGCAAGTCTGATAAGGAAATCACGCTGGGGTATGAAACGATCGAAGAGATCGTCTCAAAATACATCTGCCGAAAAAGACCGCCGAATGGAGTAGTAACAACATACCTTTTTGGTTATGAGGTCGATAATCCCAGCGCGGAATACATGAAATATAAGGTGTTCGATGAGCCGTATTCCGGCGCAGTGAATGAGACCTACTATACAAAGAATCTGAAGTTTGCAAAGAACTTTTTTGCAGAGAACATCAGAAAGCTATATGAGGAGTCCGGAGAAGGCGGACTTGAGGCAGTAAATACTCTGTATAAGAAGCTCACCCAGCGCCTGATGTTTAATCTCCATGAAATCGACGATGATTACGATGTATTTGTAGCTTTCGAGACCATGAACAATCGTGGCAAGAAGCTGACGAATCTTGAACTGTTGAAAAACAGACTGATCTATTTGACCACGCTTTATGATGATGAGGTGTTTGACGAGAAGGACAAGTCTGCCCTCCGAAAGAAGATAAATGACGCTTGGAAGGAAGTCTACTATCAGCTTGGTAGGAACAAGAGTGTTCCTCTTTCCGATGATGACTTTTTGCGTGCCCATTGGATTATCTACTTCAGGTATTCCCGTAAACGTGGTGATGACTACATCAAATTCTTGTTGAGCAAATTCTCGTCAAAGGGCATATTTGAAAAGGCACCCGTTCTGGTTGAGACAGAGGTAGAGTCGGTTATCAGCGATGATGTCACTGATGCAGACGACACGGAAGTTACTGAAACAGAAGAACAGGAAATCATAGAGGTATCAAAACTCCAGCCGAAAGAAATCGAGGACTATGTCAATAGCCTCAAAGATATGGCGAAGTACTGGTATGACACTTATTTCCCGTATGAAAGTGTTAATCTCACGCTAGAAGAGCAAAAACGAGTCGATAGGCTTAACCGTATCGGAATCGGTCATTTTAGGCCGCTGGTCACTGCGGTCATCAGTCGGCGGGATATTTCTGCGAACAGCAGAGTTAAAATCTTTGAAGCTGTTGAGCGCTTTATCTTTGTTGCATTTCGCTTGGGTAATTTCAATGCATCCTATGGCAGCAGTGATTATTATCGAGCTGCGCGTCAGGTGTATGTGAAAGAAACGGACGTTGATGAGCTCTGCAAAGAAATATATGACAGGACTACGAACGATATCGATTTTGCCACGCAGAACTTTGTTACCAGAATTGAGAAATATTTCTCAACGGGGAATGGCTACTACGATTGGAGCAGTCTGCGATACTTCTTTTATGAATATGAGGCTAAGCTGGCAGAGAAAAATAATATAGATCGGTTCTGCACGTGGTCAATGTTTACAAAGTCCGAGAAGGATAAAGTGTCTGTTGAGCATATTCTCCCTCAGACACCGACGAGGTATTACTGGCGTAATATGTACCGGCAGTTTAAGGATTCAGAAATCAAGATGCTTTCCGGAGCACTTGGGAACCTTCTGCCGTTGTCTCAGAGCGTAAACTCGGCTTTGCAGAATGATAGTTTTGAGAATAAGAAGCATTCCAAAACCACAGGACGTCGCGGGTACGAGAATGGATCTCACTCAGAGATAGAGGTATCCAAGCTGCAGGATTGGACTGCATTTGAGATATACAGCAGAACTGAAAAGCTCCTCGTTTTCATGCAGGAACGCTGGAACCTGCAATTCGACGAGGAACAGTTGGAAAAGCTGATCGGCATTTCGTTTGTCAAAGATGGACGAGAAATCCCGGAGGAGTTGGAGGAAGTATCGGTAAACGTACCGGAATCCGAGGAAAGTGCAGAAGGCTCCGGAGATGATCAAAAACTGCAATTCTGGACAGCGTTCGTAAACTATGCTAATGAGCACGGCAGATCAAGCGATATAGCAAAACAGAAAGCTGCTGGTCGAACATATTACGATATGTACATAGGCGCGAACGGTTATCACTTATTCTTTTCCATTCCCTATGGTAAACGAATCAAGATGGGCATCTACACCTATAATGTGGATACCTATAATCGTCTGAAAGAATTAAAAGATCAGATTGAGACTGAATTTGGTGAGAACCTAAATTGGGAATACTCAAAATCGACTGGTACAACACGTTCCATCGTTATTGAGGAGAAGGCTGATGTATTCAATCCAGCAGAGCAGTCGAAAATATTTGATTGGATCATCGACCATTTTGACCGGATCACGACAGCGTTATCTATGACTGGAGAGCATCTCAGTATAAGCGGTGATTCCTCTGAAACGAGGTTTGAGATCAGAAAACGTTACTAGACGTATGCCTTAACACAAATCCATGAGGCTCATGGTAATCCCGGCTCTTTCAGCAATGTAAATCCGAGTACGGACAACTGGATAAACGGCTTCTTTGGCATTGGAGGTTTCTACCTCTGCTGTGTTGCGAATTTTGACTCTGCACGTTCAGAGGTCGTGTTTGCCAGAGCGGAGAGATCAGAGAATAAAGCTGCGTTTGATGCTCTTTACCAGCACAAAAGCGAGATTGAATCGAAGCTGGGAACGGTGCTTCAGTGGAACCGTGGAGATGATATCAAATCCTCAAAGGTATTTATTCAGCTTGATAATGTGAGCATTGAAAACGAGGATGACTGGCCGCAGATGGCAAAGTTCCATTCAGAATGGTCAAAGAAGTTCTACGATGTGATTGTGCCGTATATAACGGTAGATTGGCAATAATCCGCTCAGGACGAGGAGCACTGATTTCTGATGATGGAACAATCAAGATTGTCAGAGATGGATCATCGATCCCAGCAGAGGCATATTAGGGCTACGACGATGAAATCCCATGCACTTGCGGAGCCGTCAAAGGTTGAGGCGATTTAATGCTTGATAATATGAATGGAGAAAATGCATGGTTTTTAATACATTTATAAAATGTCAGGTTTGCGGAAGTATTACCAGAGTCCGATTACAGGTTGGATGGCAAGAAGAGCATTCTATTGTTGTGGCTTGCGGTAAATGTGGTACTTCCTTATCTGGCAGCGTTAAGATAGGACAAGACCGACCGGGGCTAAAGTTTTCTTTTGACAATGCGGATGAAATCCCGGATGCTGAAGCTGATTACATGGTTGAATGCTCTGGTGAATTTCCGACCGTGAAACAAGGCAAAGCAGCGGAGTTGGAAGAAGTCGTCATTACTCCGTTTATCCGCTATATGAACTGTATGAAGGCAGATGATTCATATGAACAGTTCGGAAAATCTGTGTCACAGCTGAATACAACAGAAAGGAAATGGAAGAGCTATAAAAGAATCATTGACCTCTTCAGAAGCAACAGTGAATACCTTGTTCAGGAAATACAAAAAGAATTCTCCGGACAATACTTTCAGTGCAGAGATGAGTCTGAGGTATTGAGAGCTGTTCATATGATTGAGGTTCATGGGTTTTATTCTGCACTCAAAAAAGACATCTTGGATAATCTCTCTTTTAGTGCAGGAATTATGAAACTGGACTCTGTTCAGCTGAAGTGCTTAGTAGACTTCTTAAATTCACATGATGGTTATCATCTTGAGGAGCTATAGGATTTGATATATAAGGTCTATGATGATTTTATAAAAATATACCAGCGTCTCATTCCTGCTCTCGCTTTACAGTATTGCAAAGATGATTCTTTTGATTTTGAAGTTGAAGGCTCGACAACAAGTAGCTTTGATAGTGTAAAACAGTTCTATTTGGATGTTTATGAAGCCCTTGGTAACTTGCTTGTTATCCCGGTCGCTCTTAATAACATAAAATACAGGGCTGACGCGAATTCGATGAATCCTTTGGAAAAGAATGTATCTTCTTTAGAGGATTATATAAATCTCACAAAGGCATCAAGGTATCATTTTTGCTTGAACACAGAAGTCTATACAGATTTCTTGGATGTTGTAGTAAATGCAAAACTGAGAAATGCGATTGGACACAATGATGTTGAATATGACGCGGTGAGTCAGGTTATTACTTACATTCCAAATCCAAAAGACAGAACCATAAAGAAAACGGAATACCTTCTCGAATTTGAAAATGAAGCGATGCACATGTTTCAGGCCTTATTGGGTGTTTCAGAATACCTGTATCGACTAAGAGAACTTTCTCTTATGTATGATGGCAAAATACCACTTATGGTTCAGGAAAGAGCAAACTGGCCGAAGAAGATAGGACGTAATGATTCATGTCCATGCGGAAGCGGAAAAAAGTACAAATTCTGTCATGGAAAGAATTAAGGTTGAGACGATGGGATTTCGGACTTGTTCCCTCAGAGCGAAGTCTTGAAGCGGTCGGCAAATCTGCGAGTTTGCATATTATAGGTAGGCGCAAGGTCTTTGACCTGTTTCCGAGAACGGACAAGGGTAAAAAACGGTGTGTTTTAAGGCAAAAATACGCTTTGATAAATTCCCGCGAACGAACGCGACAGCAACTGGGACTGCCCATGTCAGGACGGCCCAAGAATGCAAGCTGAAGGCGAAGCATGATTGACAGCCGTCTACGACTGAGACGGTTGTCTTGCCGGTGAAGGAACGAAGTGACTGAAGCGGCAATGAAACTAACCATATAGGAGGAGTGAGAAAAATTGAATAGAAAATCAATTGGAGAGTCTGTAAAACGTAAGTTGTGGGCTGAGTGTATGGGTAGATGTATGAATCCGGACTGCCAAGCAGATTTGTTTATAGATGATAGTGATATAATCGAAATAGCTCATATTACTGCATATTGTAAAACAAAAGATAATTCTTTTGAGAATTTAATAATATTATGTCCTAAATGCCACAAAATGTTTGACAAGGTAGGATCTATAGATGAGAGTATGGTTAAGCATTGGAAAAAAATTAGAGAAGAAGACGTAAAAAACTTCTTTTGTCATAAATTCTCATCATTTGATAGTTTAAAAGAATATGTAGTACCTATATTAAAAGCAAATCGCGAAATATATGAGAACTATTATCTAAAAGATAAGAAGAGCTTGTGGGATAAGTTTGAGCCTCAATTGTTGATTAATAATAAAAAGCTAAGGTTAGTATTTGAAAATAACCGTAGTTTATTCCAAAAACATGAGAATGAGGAGTATTCAAACCTAAGTGTCATTGATCGATATATACTTCATAGTAGAGAATTTGAACAGACTAGAGCTGATCAAGAGAAGTACAGAGAAGTACTTTTTCCTGAAAAAATAAATTCTATTTTTGGAATTAGTCCAGTATCAGACGACATGATGCCATCTACAGAATCATTAGAGAAATTATTAAAAATGTTTAGGCAAAAAGATAAATTGGACAGTATTATATTGGAAATTAAAAACCCCTATATATTATTGAAAGATGGAACAAAAATATTTCTAACAGATACCCCTAGATTGAGGCAGTTGTATAGTGACTATAATTGTTTCTGTAAAACTGGCGTTAGACTAGATAGTTTAAACTTTATTTTAAGGTATTTGAAGGATAGAAATATACAGTTTGAATATGAAAATGTCGATTCGCTAAGGGAAATTAGAGTTAATGGTGTAATTATATCTTTTATTTACAAATATTGTTTAAGTAAAGTGTCGCTGGAAGGATTATCACCCAGACCCGATTCTATAATTGTAAATTTACATAGATGGAATGGAAGTAAAAGCATATCGAGTGAGGCTAGAGTTTTAGCTGAAAAGATGGATGTTAGATTATTTACACAGGAAGAGTTTTATGACTATATTAGGGCACATAGATAAATTAGAACTGATTAAACTTATTAAGATGAATGTTGACATATTTTATGCATTTGAAAAGGTGTATATTTTCGGATCAATTCTGAAACAGGATTGTCATTCAAATGATATCGATATTTTGTTATTGTATTCTAAAACTTTCCCAGAGATGCTTCGTAATGTGAGCCAAATCATAGAAAATATAGAACAGAAAACTTCTTATCCACTTGATGTTACTGTATTGAGCTTTGAAGAAGAGAAAGAATTGCATTTTATAGATAGCTTGAGTGAGGGTTGTATGTGCATTAAGGGATAGCTTAAAATATTATAAATTGAATGTTGTTAGTATACAGCATATCGATATTATGGGCATATATGAAGAGATTCGTGGTGTAAGGAAATGACAGTATAGTGCGATTTATTCTATAGTGAAATTTTTATGCATCTAGGCTAAAAATGGGCTATGGATTCTAAATTATTCTTAAATAGCCCCGAGGTTTTTGTTTTTAAAGTTGAGGTGAGTATTATAAACTTTTTTCTTTCGAGTCTGGGATTTTTTATAATAGCCATCCTTACTTTATCTTTTACCGTGTTTTTGTATATTCGCCTTGTTGTAGCCGTTCGAAAAGGTCGTGACGTGCCTAAGTGGATGTATAAAGTAGGGCACGCCATAAAAGGACGGGGAAGTGATGTATATGAAGACGTTACGGACAGGGCGTCGTTAAATGAAGTCAATATCTATATCGTCGGGATATTGGTTGCGAGTATTTTCGTATATTTTATTTTCTCTGACAAGTATTTTACGAATGATAGGGTTCTGTTCTGGACATATGCGGAGTTTGCCATTGTCGTCGGCCTGAGAATGGTCATAGGCTTGGGGTCCATCATCTTAGATATGGTGCTTCCCTCTAAGGGAAAGTGGGCATATAACCTTACCTTGTCGGCAGCTGCCAATGCCGTGAAGGGCATGATTTTTATGTCCGCCTTTGTCTGCTCCTTAGTGTTGAATATAACGGGACTTCCCGTGAAAGCTCCGGTCGTTCAGGTAGACGGATATCATCTTGTAGTCGGACAAACAAGGGCACAAGGGTTGCTTGATGAAGGATTTTCCTTTTCAGGAAAGACAGAGAACGATATTATTAAAAACAGGAGAAATGACCACTTTTACTATGGCGAGACAGTAGGGCTTGTTAAAGACGGGAACTCGTGCGGATATGTGAACTTGACGCCGGCTCGTGAAGATGAGGGGCGTGTTAAAGACTGTATTGTTACACGCTTCGGTATATCATCAAGAGATGCGATGTTTGATGGAGTAAAAATAGACGACAGATATATTGCGAGCCTATCTCTCGACGAGTTGAAGAAAAAAGATATGAGGGATATTTTTTCCCTTTCCCCTGTTAGCTATGAGGAAAACAAGGGAAACAAATACTTTTCCCTTAAAATGCAAACTCATCCGTACGGACTGTGGAATCGATATACCATAGACGTGAACTTTGCCGGTGATCATAGGGAGCGTCGTTTTGAAGTATATACACAACATACGATTTGGGAGTAGGCTGTTCATTAACCAATGAGAATAGCCATTGGCAGACGAGGTGATGATAATGGTAACTTTTATATTAGTTAAGCGAAGCGGAAATTTATTAGTTTATCGGTATTATCCCAATGATAATCGATCAAAATCTCCGGGAGAGATTACTGTTGATCTTGATAATCAGTTATTTGAGATTACAGAGTTGGCAGAAGACGATTTTGAGTACGATATTTCGCCTGAAGAAATCAATATCCTTATAAATGCTATAAATGATGGGAAGCGAGAAAGAGGCGAAACGGATTTAGAAGAGTTGGTAAAAGAATCTGAGCATGGTTGCTTTTTCGGAGATCATGCTGTAAGTGGAATTGATGAAGAAATTCGTTCAGGAAAGATACCGGAAAAAGTAATGCGTGCGTGGTATTAAGAGGATATACTTTTATTTCATTCATAGGGGGAGTGTAATTGAGTCCGGAAAAGTTCTATGAAAATTTTGTAAATGAAATGAAGGAAAATAAAATTATTATTGGTGAACAAATGACCGATTCAAAGGAATGGGTAGGTCATACATACTTCGATATATATAAAAATGGGAAGGCGTTTACAGAGTTTGTAAATAAAAATATTATTGATGAGATTATAAAGAAGAGCGGCCTAAATCCGCAACATGAGTATTTTAGGATTGACTCTACCGGGTATGAAACTTACTCCAAAAAGATTTCTAAGGATGCGGGTGATGTAGGTCTTAGTAATTATTTCTGGAATCTTAAAATTGCAGTTGAGCATGAAAATAATGTACGAGCTTGGATGGATGAAGTCATTAAATTATTGCATATCCGGTGTCCGTTAAAGGTTGTTATTGCTTATAATTATTGTGACGTCCGAGATAATAGCAAGAATGATGACAGACATAAACTGACTTTTGTTGCAAAATGTATGAAAAAATGGTTGGACAGTTATTCGGAAAATCATGAAGAATATTTGATTATTATTGGAAATGCGGCTCCAAAGAATAAAAATAGTAGATTTTATACAAAATTTGATTACCGTGGATATAAATATACTGATGGACAGTTTATGCGATTAGGGTAGTGCGGTAATGACTCCTGCCATATTGGTTAGATAATAGAATATATTATCTAAAGACAGGTATGCTTAGTCAGGGAGCCGGACAGAAGAAGAAACAGATTCAAGAGCAGATACTTGATGTTTTTGAAGTCCGGGCTTTTTTAAACTTTTCTTTTGACATGACAAGTATATCCGTTTAGTTTTATCGGATACTTTTTCTCTATTTAAGGACTACCTTTATTACATATTGACTGAGTTACTTACACAATAGTATGACGTTAAATAACGATAACCCGTAGGAAGGATACCTACGGGCTATCGTATTAACTGAAAAGGGGAAAATTATGGCAGTTGTGTGTAATAAATGTTTCTGTTTATATATGACTATGGATTAATAAAATCGTTTTATGACAGCATATTTTGTAGTGGTTTTGACGGTTATATTAACAGAAATTTTCTAAGGAAGGTATATGTATGGAACAGGAAAAGAAGAATAAGCAGGAGTTGCAGGAGGAACAAAAGCCGATTTTGTTGAATGATTTGTTAGGCTTTTCTGAGGAAGAGATGAGTCGAACGAGAGTGAAGTTTAATACATATAACGGGGAAACAGACCCTCTTACACTTTTAATGGAAGGAGATAAGGCGTTAAAAGAAAGGCTACACAGAAATTGGCTGTATCATGTAGGCGAACGGGATAATTTAAAAAATGCCGATATTGCCATTTGCCTAGTGAAAATCAAAGGGAATTATTGGCTTCTTACAACAGTTGACGATTTTAAGAAGGATGAAAACGGTGAATATACAGGAATTCCTAAGGTAGAGTATGAACAATATTTCGGCAGAACTATTATAGAATATGCACTGACCGGACGAACGATTGTAAGACACTTTGATCGGTATGCCGCCGAACTTAAAGTACGACAGATTTTACCGGGAAAATATGATAATGACGACTTTCCCGGTTATGATAACGTAAAACTTTAGTATTCAGACCTAAAGCGTGTCATCGTAAGGAAAGATTGGAGTGCGGCTCTCGGGAATCAAAAAGCTGTGTATCTCATAACAGATAAAAAGACCGGCAAGTTATATGTAGGGTCGGCTACGGGAGAAGAGATGTTATTACAAAGATGGAGCCAGTATGTTGCCGACGGTCACGGCGGTAATAAAAAATTGAAGGAATTGGTTGAACAGGAAAAAATCAGCTATGTAGAAAATAACTTTCAGTATTCTATTCTCGAGAATTATAACGGAAGAATTGATGACAAAATTGTTTTGAGACGAGAATCATGGTGGAAAGAAGTCTTGCAGAGTCGTCAGCACGGATATAATGCCAATTAAACTTTGTATACCTACGATTTGCAGATAAACCTGATGTTATGGGAGGTTCTTATGAAGTATTCGGAGTACGGGTTTAGACCCTTATATCATAATTTTTGTATTTTTTCGCTTACAGATAAGATGAAAGAAGTAGTAGGTGAATTTTCCGGAGTTGATGTTGCGACGGGAATGTTGACTTACGGATATATTGATCGAGATTGCGGGCTTACACTTGAGGTTTTATGCCTTGTGAAGATAACTGATGAACAATATGGATTTTTTTCAGGGAACGAGAATATTAGAGCTACTATACGAATAGGTGCTGTAGAGGATGAAGAGTTTGAATTTCTGGGCTATGGTAATGATGAAATTAGTAAAAATTATACGAATAAATTAGACATGTTAAAAGCATATGATGCTGATGAAAGTGTTGAGGAATCACGTTCTCTTGTGGCGCTGGATGCTTTTAGGCATGAATACTATGTCGATGATGTTCTTGTCGTTATGTTAAAGGAAAACTTGGATATGGAAGGCTGTTGGGTTCATATAGTCGGACTTGAAGACGGATTCATAACAGGTATTCTTTTGAATGAACCCAATCAAGATTTCGGTTGTCATGAAGGCGATAAAATTGCCTTCGGATTATATGAAAGGTCTGACGGAACGCAGTACCTCGGTGCGGATTTGGATGAAGTGTGAGATCTGAAATGACGACATTAGTAATGTAAAGTTGAATACATCACTTTGATTGGCAAACTCCTCATTTATTTGGAAACGGGGGGACACCACGTGGAATAATTGAATAGGTTAATTACACATGCGTAAGTGTATATATAAATAAAGATAACCCGTAAATAAGACTGAGTTACTATATTGGGTTAGAAAGGAAAGTTGTGGCAGTTATACCTGAACTAACCACTAAAGGTTAAAATGTGTTGTAAACGTGAGAGCAAAGGAAGACTATAATATGGCAGATATGGAGAAAGAAATTAAGACGGAGACAGTAGGTTGCGAGATACCCATCTGGCAATTGCGGTTCTCTACACGAACCTGTAATGCCTTGTTAAGGATGGGGATTTATAGTGCTGAAGATTTGAGGAAGACTCCTATTGAATATATAGCTAAACAGAGAAATATAGGGGTAAAAACTCTGGAAGAAATAGTATCAGTTTCAGAAACTTTAGGTGATAATGTGGAACAATTAAAGAAAGCTACTACACTTGAAGCTAGAGTATGGAATACGTTTAGTGACGAACAGCTATTTGAAATGTCTCAGTATTCTATTCATGAATTAAAACTTTCCATGCATCCATATAACGCACTTAAGCGAAAAAACTATATGACTTTAGATAAGATTGCAATACTTACTACGAAGGATTTGGCCCAAATGGATGGGATTGGGAGTAACTCTATTGATGAAATACAAAATGCTGTTTTTTTGTGGGTCCAAGATCATTTTGGCTTGCAAGAGGATTCTTTAGAAGTGCATATAGATGGATTCTTAAGGAAACTATTGGAAAATGCGGTAAATGAACTAAAGCCGATCTTTTATATACATTGGACAGCTGTATATAAGCTTTTGGTGCAAGCTGGAGCTATAGAGACTCTTCGGTCAAAGAGTCATGATGGACTATTGAGAACTATTTTAGAGCTTCCGGATATCCGTAAAAGAATAAAAAAATTCTGGGATTTAATAGCTGTTAATGGAGTAATTTCAGTATCAACTTTGACTGAAAAGTTAGAATCTCTGGAATTAGTTTTTAATCCGGAAATTCTGGTTGACGTTTCGCTTAATACTCAAATTCTTATTTTACAAAGAAATATCTTTCTAATTGCACGAGATACATTTTTGGAAACTTATGATAAAATTTGTAATCCTGATGATAGAGTGGGACAAATTCTTCAATTTAGAGTTGAGGGAGAGCGCTTGCAAAGCATTGGTGATTTGTATGGATTAACACGTGAACGAGTAAGGCAAATTGTAGCTAAAGAAATAAGTAAATTTCCTCTAGTATATGAAGACTATTTTAGTGAACCGTATCAGTATTTTAGTATGTCTAAAGAGCAGTTTATTAGAGCTTTTCCGGAAGTATCTGAAGAAGGTTTTGGGTTTTTAGCAATCCGATATAAGAAGGGAATAAATAAGGTAAATGAGGAAGCTGTAAATCGTTATAATGGGTTATGGAAAGAACGATTAAGTGATTTCTTAGATGAAGAGAATGAACTGGATGATCGGAGAACTATTTCGAAAGCAAAACTTGCAATGAGAGTTTTACTTGATAATTTAGATAGACCATTGACTCTTGCAGAGTTTGAATTTGCCTATCACAACTATATGTACACTAGGGGATACCCTGAAAAACGATTGAAATTTAATGTCTGCACTATAAAAAATGTTCTTAGAAGCACAGAACATATAGTGTTTAACCGTGAAAATAAAGTTAGGTATTGTGCTGTTGAATCCAACGAAGTATGGAATAATATTTGCTTTTCTCAATATAAAAATAAGGTGATCTCATGTGAATTAATTTTCCGTGACTATCGGGATTTGATGGATGATTTAGATATTCGGGATGGCTATGAATTGTTCTATGTGATTAAAAATTCATTATCTGTATGGGATGGCCAATTTTCAATACGTTGTCGAAGAGTACCTACAATAATTTTAGGAGATGCATCAGAAGAGAATCAGGCGGTTCAACTTCTTAAAGAAATCTCTCCTATAAATTTTGCTGATTACTATGAAGCTTATGAAAAAAGATATGGTGTTTGGAGAAACAGCGCACAGGGTAATTCGGCTATTTTTGAAACATTGCAAATATATTATACAAACGGTCAGTATGTAATCGATGTGCCGACTATTAATAAAGCAGATGTTCGATCTTTATGTGTAGCTTTAAGGCAAAGACCGATTTGGTTTATAGAAGACCTGGAAGAACTAGTGGATGAGGTTTGTATTTATTCAACACGAGAGTGTATTAACCGGGCGGCATTTAAACGAATCGGGTATGCATTACATAATGATTATGTGTATGATGAATCATATGGAACCTCATCCGATCTATTAAATCAAATTGTCTTTTCCAAGGATATTGTTGATTTGAATTTTCTTGATAGGAGATTGACCAACCTACCTTTATTTACTTCTTTACTCAATAAGAAAAAGAATGCGTTGGAATATATAGAGATAAATCCGAAAATCCTTATGTCTTGTGGAAAAGTAAGGGAAGTATACAATCTTTCGCTGGAAGACATTCAAGCAATACAGTTGAGAACCATACAATATAATGAAGATACGTATTTTAATGGACGGACTCTATGGGAGAAAATTAAAGAGATGCCGGCAGTTCAAAAACTGCATGGGAATGATTGGATGTTAACTTGTATTATGAGGCAACAGTCGTCAGTGGCTTCTCTTCGGGTAAAGGGTGGAATTATTCTGTCATTGGATAGCAGTTTATTAAATTTAGGGAGAATTTGTGAGTGGCTTGTATCACTGTCTGGCCCGATGAGTATTAACACTTTGACAAGGGTATTTAATGACACTTTCGGGACCAGTATTACATCGTGGAAAATCGCGGAGAAAATACGAACTAGTGGATTATGGGATAAAATAGTAACGGATTCAGTAGAGGTGTATATTAATGAATTAGTTGATATGAATATTATAGATAAGACTTTTTAGACTTCAGCTCTCATTTTCTGCAGCTTCTCTCATACAGCTTATAGACTTATAAACGAGGGTGAGGAATAAGGCTCGTATTACGATAAATTATGTTAAATATTTAATAGAAACCATAAGACCGAGTCCGACAAATGTCGGTCTCGATCTTATCATGAAGGCATTAGAGAATTTTACTTCAAAAAATCCTTCTACATTTCCATACAGTCGTAGAATCTTTTTTTGAGTAATTTTTGTACATTCACAATTTCCGCTGTCTCCAGTTGTAGTTCATCTTCCCTTTTGTCGAAAACTGCTTCATGGATAAATGATGAGGATCTGAGTTTATTAGCAGATATATAGACTTGAATAAGTTTGTTTATTTCATCTCTAATGCCAATATAGAAGGTATACATGGATGCTCTTCCTATCTTTGTAGTGTGTGTAATACTGAGTTATTTAAGTTTATTCGAACGACGGAAAGCGAGAAAAATGAGATTGTGTTATTACTTATAGAGCATTTTGGTACTTTCCCTTCCTTTACGGCTACTTAGTAAGGGCTTTATACTGAGGTCAAGGTATGAGTATGAAGTGAGGCGACAGTTATGACACAAGATGAACGGTTGGATTTTTTAATAGAGGCTTTTAAGGCTGAGTTCAAGGAATATAAAAAGCTCTGTGTACCTGCAGACAGGGGCGGAAGACAGCAGTTTTTGCGAGCTCTCATGAATGTCCGCAAGCCCGAGCCCATGAGTGCCAAAGTATTGGCTGTCCAAGATGCATACTTGCGTGAGCGGGCTGAGGAGAAGGGAATTGTAGACCTCCAGGATATTCCCGTCATTTGTGAGGGTCTATCTGTTTGGCAAGGCGATATTACGCGACTCGCCGTCGATGCTATTGTCAATGCGGCTAATTCGGCCATGCTCGGTTGTTTTGTGCCGGGCCATAATTGTATTGACAACTGCATTCAAACTTATGCAGGGGTTCAAATGCGGGCAGAATGTGACAGGCAAATGAAGTTATTAAAGCAAGGATACGGGCAGAGCTATGTACAGCCTACGGCTATTCCCCTGCTGACGGACGGGTATAATTTGCCGGCCAAGAAGGTTGTTCATATTGTCGGTCCTGTCGTAACGGGGCCTCTTACACAGAAGCATAGAACGGAGCTAGCCGCTTGTTATATAAACACTCTGGATTTATGTATGCGTGAAGGTCTTACAAGTCTTGCTTTTTGCTGTATTTCTACAGGCGTGTTTCATTTTCCTAACGAGGCGGCTGCAGAGATTGCCGTAAATACCGTCAAAGGGTGGCAGGAAACGCATGGGAATACTATGGAACGCATTATTTTTAATGTGTTTAAGGATGAAGATAAAAAGTGTTATGAAACCCTCATGCGGTAAAGACTGCTAGATAAAAGCATGAATCGCGATGCCTTAGAGAAAGTAGCGAAGCGTTGTAGGTAGTTCAGTAACATGCTTCGCCATTTCTTGCGTATAACTACATGAAACGTTGTTCGGTAAGACTTAAATTTGATATATTTAAAGGCGAGATAGAATCCCGTATCTTTTCAGATTAAGAGGTAAAGCAGGTGACGGCATGGAAGGAAACTTTGAAGACGGCATGCTCCGGAAAATAGAAATAGATACGAGTCTTCCTTACGGAGAGGCTTGGGGTGACGGGTGTGAATTTCGTCAGCAATTGACAATAAGCTTGGACGGAACGGCACATATACAGCGGTGCGGGTACGTGGGTAATAATAAGGTATTTTTGGAAGACCGAACCTTTACGATGCTCGGTGACGATGCGGAATCTCTGTTTTCTTCTTTTGAAGAATGCGAGTTTCCCGAAGCGGAATATCCTTTGGATATCAGTGGGGGTATTTACGATGTTAAATTGACTGATACGGACGGCAGTGAATCTCGTTATATCGGACGGCTGGGAACGGATTTGTTCAGCGACGACAAAAGTTTATCCGATTGTGTTCGTGAAAAAACGGGAATTTCCAATTTATGGGTTTTTGACGGGAACCGTGATTGTATTACGTATTTGAAGATAGAATATGAGCGGACGACGACCGTCTGTGCTACGGATATTGATGTAGAGCCGCTAAAATGGACGTATAATGAAGTCTTGACGGTGGATTATGAGACACAGACCGTAGAAATTTCCCGTAAAATTGCGGAAGGTTGCCGCGTGACGAACAGTTATTACGTCGAAGACGGCGTGCGTCGGTTGTTGAAGAGTCTCGATGTAGACGGATTCGATAAGATTGAAGGAAATCCGTCGAATGCCATAGATAATCCTTTGGATCGCCGACTCTACACGGTAACGCTCATGACGAAGAAACGGGATATGCAGGTGATTGCCGGCTCGTATGATAAACGCAGCTTGCCTGCCATGTGGCCTGATTTGATGAATAAAATCTATTCCTTTATTTCCGCCTACGGAATAGGTGAGCTATTTGATCGTCATACATATGCCAAGGCGAAGCGCTTGGCTACGGACTTTATTTATTGTCAAGTAGCCTTTTCACGCAGCAGTTATACGTACAGCTATATTGCCGATGAAGACATTTACAGAGAAGGCGATTTGGTCGTCGTTCCCGTAGGTCCGAGTAATGACGAACGGGTTGTGCGCATTGAACGCATCGACTATTATTCGGCCGATGAGGTGCCTTATCCCGTAGACAAGACGAAGCATATTATCAGAAAGTATGAAGAATCAGATAATAGGGTATAGTGTAGAGTTTATATAGGGGATTGAGAATTAAAAGGGATATGATATATCAAATATGAGGAGAAGTACGCGATAATGAATTCGAGAGCCTATTATTCAAGTAGTATACATGACTTTCTCACTATAGATGCAGAGAATATTTTAGGAAGTATACTCATCCATAATGAGTTTGAGACCACTGACCTGCAAAAAAACTCTTGGCGTGAAGAAATCTATATTTTGCAACAAGAATTGAAATCATATGGACTGGGAGAAGTAATATTTGAGTATACTATTCCGAGAATGGGTCATCGCGTTGATGTAGTATGCTTAATTAATGGAATAATTTTTTTGTTGGAATTCAAGGTAGGAGATAAGCAATATACTAAGTCAGCCGCAGATCAAGTGATGGACTATGCGTTAGATTTAAAGTATTTCCATGAAAAAAGTAAGGAAAGATATATTATTCCCATAGTTGTTTCAACAGAGGCTTCCACTAGAGAAAATCAAGTCAATTTTATGCGAGATAATATTAGTGGGATTATTTATTGTAATAAAGCTAATATAGGAGAAAATATATCTAGAATCCTTCAGAAGATAGTTAGCGAACCTTTGGCTTGTGGAGAGTGGGTTAGCGCCCGATATTCACCGACGCCTACCATTATAGAGGCTGCTCAAGCCCTTTATAGGGAGCATGATGTTAAAAGCATATCAAGAAATGATGCTGGAGCACAAAATCTTACGGCAACTACATTAGCAGTTTCAAAGATAATTGAAGATTGTAAGAAAAGAAAGAAAAAGGCTATTTGTTTTGTAACTGGAGTACCTGGGGCAGGGAAAACATTAGCGGGTTTGAATATTGCGAATGAAAGACATCGATTTGATGAAAATGAGCATGCAGTCTTTTTGTCTGGTAACGGTCCCTTAGTAGATGTTTTACAACATGCATTAGCTAACGATAGAAAAGAGAGAGAGGGGATAACGAAAGAACGAGCCTTGCGTGAGGCTAAAGCTTTTATTCAGATTGTACATAAATTTAGAGATGATGCATTACAAACTGAAGAGGCACCTGTTGAGAAAGTTGCCATATTTGATGAAGCACAGCGGGCTTGGAACGAGGAGGCCCTCGCAAAATTCATGAAGCGAAAGAGAGGGCTAACTGATTTTAGACAGTCGGAACCTGAGTTTTTAATCAGTGTGATGGATCGGCATCAAGACTGGTCGGTTATTGTATGCCTCGTTGGTGGAGGACAAGAGATACATACGGGAGAAGCTGGTATTAATGAATGGATTGAGGCTATAAAGAAAATATATTCAGATTGGGATGTATTTATTTCAGATAAAATTATTAATTATGAATATACGGGAAATTTAACGTTAGACCAACTTTTTGGAGACAAGCCTTATGAGGTTATTCCGGAATTACATTTGGGGACATCGCTCAGATCTTTTAGAAGTGAAAATGTATCTGTATTTGTTCAGGCTATGTTAGATGGAGAGATAAATATAGCACGAAAAGCCTATAAAGAATTAAGTACACATTATCCATTAGTGATGACTCGAAACTTAGACATTGCTAAAAAATGGGTTAGGAAACAAGCACGTGGAACTGAAAGATATGGACTTTTAGTTAGCTCGGGTGGGAAACGGCTTCGGGCCGATGGGATTTGGAGCCAGTCTGAAATTGATCCCGTAAAATGGTTTCTAAATAAAGAAGATCATGTAGATTCATCGTATTATTTGGAAGTAGCTGCATCAGAGTTCGATGTACAAGGGCTAGAAGTAGATTATTCCATACTCGCATGGGATGCCGACTTTAGGTATACGGACTCAGGGTTTAACTATTTTAATTTTCGAGGAACTAAGTGGACTCACGTTAGACAAGATATTCAGCAAAAATATTTAAAGAATGCTTATCGCGTATTGCTGACCAGAGCTAGGCAGGGAATGGTAATATATATACCTGAAGGTAGTAAAGAGGACACAACGCGATTACCTATGTACTATGATTTGTTGCACGATTATTTGCAACGCATTGGTATAGAAGAAATATATGAATAATGGTATTTTACTGATCAATGATTTTTGTGTGATGCTGATATATTTAAGAAAGGATGAGGGTCATGAATGATGTAATAAAGGTATTAAAAGAACGACGCAGTGTGCGTAAGTTTAAAGGGTATATGCCGCCGAAGGACTTGGTTGATGAAGTTATTGAAGCGGGTCTTTATGCACCTAGCGGAAAAGGGCAGCAGTCGGCTATTGTTATTGCCGTGACGAATAAGGATGTGCGTGAACAGTTATGTAAGGACAATGCGAAAATAGGCGGTCGGCAAGATGATTTCGATCCTTTTTACGGGGCTCCCGTCATTTTAATCGTCTTAGGTAAAAAAGATTGGCCGACTCATGTGTATGACGGCAGTCTGGTTATGGGTAATTTGTTGAATGCCGCTCAAGCCGTAGGGCTTGGCAGCCTTTGGGTTCATCGGGCCAAAGAAGAGTTTGAAATGCCTGAATACAAACAATTACTGCTTGATTTGGGTATAGACGGAGAATGGGAAGGTATCGGACACTGCGCTTTGGGATATGCGGACGGACTCGTAGCGGAAGCGGCTCCTCGCAAGGACAGTCGCGTGTATCGCATAGAATAGGAGGCCTGTTGTGGAGACGGAACTTACGGGTAAACAGGCCCCTATTACGCCTGAAGGGGTATTTATTATCGGTACGTACGATGAGAACGGCGTTCCCAATGCTATGAATGCGGCTTGGGGATCTCAGTCGGATTACGGTGAAATTACCCTCTTTTTGGCACCTCACAAGACGACGGAAAACGTAGTGAAGACCGGGGCTTTTACGGTTGCCTTCGGGACGAAAAAGACGGTTGAAATTGTCGATTATTTCGGAATTGAAACGGGGCATAAGGTCAATAAAATCGCCAAGGCCGGTTGTCATGTTCATAAGAGTGAACACGTGAATGCACCGATTATTGAAGAATTCCCGTACACCTTGGAATGCACGTGTGAAAGCTATGATGCCGAAACGGGAATCCTCATAGGGACTGTCGTGTCGGCCCAGGCGGATGAGTCGATTTTGACAAACGGTGTAGTGGACTATGAAAAGTTGGAACCCCTTGTTTTCGACATTGCCACGCGTACATATCGGACTATCGGTCCCGTCGTAGCTCCGGCCTTTAGAATCGGCTTGAAGTATAAATAAAAAGTTTATATATTACGAATAAACACCCTTACTCCAAGATATATGGGAAATGTAAATGAACGACCATTCTTTTTTCCGGGTAGGGGTGTTTTTGTATGCTTAGGCTCGGTTTTATGTTAGAATGAAAGCCGTATACATTATGTCATTAAGGAGCAAGGCGGGAATGAAGGATGTCTTACCGTCTATTTGCCGTGAAAGGCAAATACCGACGCTAAACATAACACAAATAAAATACGTGGCTGCGGCTCTTACCGTGTGCTTACTGTTTCATACGCTGTTTGCACCTATGGTCGATGTACCCGAATGGTTTATTGCCGTAGGCAGACCGGCTTTGCCCTTGTTTTTGTTTGCCGCAGCGGAAGGGTATGCACATACTCGTAGCCGGCAGGCTTATTTGAAACGACTTCTGTCGTGCAGCATTCTTATGACGGCGGCGACCTTTGCCGTTCAGGAACTCTTTCCCAATCGTTATGAATTGTCACTCATGGGAAACGCCTTCGGGACACTGTTTATCTCTGTACTGTACATGGTCGGCTGGGATAGGCTGAATGAGGGATTGGCCTTAAAAGAAAGAAGCAAGATACGAGACGCTCTCTTTGTTTTTTTGCTTCCTGTAGCGGCTATTATGCCCCTTGCCGTTGTAGGAATATTGGCCGATACGGATATAAATCACGTAGTACTTCAAGCATTGACCTTCCTGGCACTATGTATTCCCAATTTTTTTGTCATTTCTCACGGCGTTCTCTATATTCTCCTGGGGCTTTTATTATACGTATTTCATGAAAAAAGGGTCGTTCAAGCGGTTATCGTCATTTTGTACGGCTTATGGTTTCAATATATTTATGGCGGCGGCGAATGGTGTATTGCCTTGGCAGCCATCCCCGTGTGGTTGTATAACGGAGAAAAAGGCAGGGGAAGAAAATCCTTCTTCTACGGTTTTTACCCTGTAGCCGTCATTGTTTTGTACATTCTTTCATGGCTGGTTGACCGATTTATCGTCATGTAAAGATGTGTTCATATTGTGTGCACGGCCGAAGTATCGGCCTGCCTATACATTTTATTAATGAGGGGGAGTTTTCATGAAAAAAGTATGGATGGCAGCTGTTTTAACGGCCGCACTTTCCGTAGGAACGGCAGCTTTTGCGGCGGATAACACGGATTTATCGACATTACCGCAAGTGTATGCGAAAGACAGTCTTTTTACGCTCGACAAAGAACACGTAGCCGGCGGTAACGGTACTTTGCACGGCAAGTTTGCCTTTGCCCGCACATCGGCCACACAAGAACAAGCTATTAAGGAAATCGGTCGTATGACCTTGAACAAGGGAGAGTCAGTAGGGCTTCATATGCATGCCGTTAATGAAGATGCGTATATTATCTTGGACGGTGAAGGGATCTTTACGGATAGCAACGGTAAGGAGTATGTTGTTCGTTCCGGCGATATTACCATAGCTCGTCCGGGACAAAAACATGCGTTGCGCAATGAAAAGAAAAAGCCTTTGGTATTTCTCGATATTATCGCTCAAAACGATACATATGCGGCTAATCATCAACAGGATAAGAAATAACAGGGATTATGGATAAAGCGGAGTTCTTTTATAAGAACTCCGCTTTTGTAAAATCGGGAGGGGAGATGATATAATAAATTACTGCGTAATTATTTTTATCACATAAGGAGAAACGTATGAATAAGAAAAATATGAATAAGAAAAAACTGATTTTCGGCGGGGTCATCCTTGTTCTTGTCTTGGTTGCAGCGTGGTATTTTATGTACTTTACCAAGACCCCGGGATATGCTTTGAACCAGGCTCACGAAGCGTATACAAAGCATGATGTCGCAACCTTCAAAAAGTATGTGGATGTAGAATCTATTGTCGGTAGCGGTTATGATGATTTTGTGGCCGTAGCTATGGAGTCGCCGGAGATTAAAGATAATCCTATGAACGGGTTGGCATCGGCTATGTTCCAAGGCATGAAGGGACAAATCGTACCGATCGTAAGCAATGAAATTTACAGTAGTGTAGGGAAGAAGTTGGAAGGCGACTTGCCTTCGGCACAGGATAAAGCGGCTGCCGAAAAGGTAAGACAGGATTCGGGCATTGATGATTTGACATTTAAGGACATAGGGTCTGTAAAAGAAAACGGCGACAGTGCTGTCGTGCCTGTCACCTTTACGTCAAAGAGCCTCAACCAGGACTTTACCTTCGAGATCGCTATGGAAAAGAAGGATGGCAATTGGAAGGCTGTTAAGGTCAACAACTTCAAAGACTTCCTTAAACTTGTAGAAAAGCAAAACGATAGTCAAAACAGTCAGGAACAGTCGGGAAAATAGACGGATTCCGAGAGGAGCTCTCGAAAGGGAGCTCCTTTTTGCGGCAAAGAAATCTTGTCGGTCGGATGTACATGTTACAGGTAATAGAAAACATAGTTTTGCAGGAAACGGTTACAGATTTTTAAAAATAGGGTGAGATATGGAGACCTGCATAACGACATATGATATAATTCGCATTACATACACTAGACTATATACACAGAAAGAGGTGCCGTAATGGCTACATTGATGCAAAAAGATGTTTTGTTGGAAGGCGTGTTTCAGGCTTTAGGGTATGCACATGGGGCTAATGCGGATGAAGCGACTATTAACGAACTGCAGGAATTGAAGCAAAAACTATACGGCTCCAAGCCGGAAGATCTGGATTTTCAGGAAATAATGTCTTATATAAAGGAAAATATTGAGAAATACAAGAGATAAAAGAGACACAGGTACGGGTAAATTGTAGCGATACGGCCCGGAGTACAGGCAACATTAAAGCGGCTATAGCCTTTTTGCTATAGCCGCTTATGTATTGACCTTATTTATGTTCGTAGTAGTATCTCGTCCACATGGTGATTTCCTGTAAGGACGGGTGGGGCGTCATGGTTTCGCCGATGGTGTAAATGGACTGAGGTACGAGATCGCGGGTCAGGCCGCTTTCTCGAAGTTTTTTGACTGTCGGTGAGGCGATTTCTTCGTGACGAATGACAAAAGGCTGGAGGCCGGCATTCATAAGGTTAATGAAGGGTTGGATGAGAATAGAGGCTTCATGTCCGATGATGTGAGCCCCCAAGAGGTGTTTCGTTTTTTTGTCGATAACGAGTTTTACGAAACCGTCGTCGGGATTCCCTTTCTCAAAGCCGAGGGCATAGCCTTTGGCTGCTGTCGAGTAATGGTTGACGGCAATATCCACGTCATATCCCGCTTTTTTTGCATTTGCTTCCGTAAGGCCTACTTGAGCCGCTTCAGGATAGGTGTAGGTTACTGCCGGGACTAGATCGTATCTGGCCCAACGCCAATCCTTCGGTTCGTGATTTTCAAAGAGGTTGTGGGAAATGATTTCCGCTTCGTAGTTGGCTTTGTGGCGGAAGGGAGCTAAGCCGTTAATATCGCCGAGAGCCCAAATTCCTTCGGCCGCTGTTTCAAGAAATTCATTCGTTTCAATGTACCCACGCTTGTCAAGCGTAACATCCGTATTTTCCAAGTGCAAAAGATCCGTCGTCGGTTTAACGCCCGGAGCGATAAGGATTTCTTCAGCGGCAACGCTGCCTTCTTCACCTGTCGAGCGGTCTTTAAAACGGAGAACTTTGAGTCCGTCTTTTAGTTCGACGGAGACCGTGTCTTTATTTAATTCTACGTCTATACCGTAATTTTTAAATTGTGTGAGTAAGAAGGCCGAGACATCTTCGTCATCCTTAGGTAAGAGACGAACGTTATGTTGAATAATAGTGACCTTTGTGCCTGCCGCATTGAAAACATGGCCGAACTCACAACCGATGGGGCCGCCGCCGACAATGATTAAACTCTTATACGGTTTTTGCGGATATTTATCGCCGAAGAGACTTTCCGAGGTAACATACCCGGCTTCTTCCAAGCCCGGAAGGACAGGAATATTTGTTTTTGCCCCCGTACCGAGGATGATTTTATCACCCGAAATATCAGCTTGCGAACCGTCATTCAGATTGATGTGCAGGTCTTTTTTATCTGTAAAAGAAGCAGTACCTTCGTAAATATCGATATTTTCCATAGACGCGTAGTAGTCTCTGGTTCCTTGCGAGGCGGGATTTAAAAAGCCCCAAAGGCGGTCGGAAACGGTTTGCCAATTAATAGAGGCCGGACCGGATACGACGCCGAGGCGTTCCGCTTCCTTTATTTCACGGACGTAGTTGGCGGCCGTTACCAGAATCTTGGTGGGAATACAGCCGCGGTTGAGGCAGGTACCCCCGAACTTCCCCTTTTCTACAATGGCTATATGAAGGCCCTGACGAACTGCTGCATCCACAACGATGTTGGCAGCGCCCGTGCCTATAACAACTAAATCATAGTGTTTGTGCATGATGAAACATCCTTTCTATACAAATAAAGTACAGTTTATAATCATTATAGCCGAAGTGGCGATTTTTGCAAGGACAAAAGGTTAAAGTCCGGCGTGCCGTTTCTTGTCAACCCTTATAATCTGTGATATGATGATAAACGTATTATAATGATTTCGATAAATCAATATAGGCATAAGAACCATGAGGAGGAACTGTTCAGAATGAAAGTAACCGTTAATGAAGTAGACCAACATAAAGTAACCCTGCATATCGAAGTATCTGCTGAAGATGCTGCCAAAGGTGCTGCTGCGGCTGTAAAGAATCTTGCAAACCGTGTCAATATCCCCGGTTTCCGTAAAGGGAAGGCACCGCGCATGGTGTTGGAAAGCTTCTTAGGTAAAGATGCCGTAAAAGAAGAAATTTTTGAAGTGGTTGCATCGAAGGCGTACAACGATGCTCTTCAGGAACAAGGAATTACGCCCGTAACGGATCCGGATATTAACCGCATTTGCGATGAAAAGGGCAAAGACTTCGTCTTTGAAGCTACGCTCACGAAAAAACCGGAAGTTAAACTGGGTGAATATAAAGGCATTAAGGCTGCTAAGGAAGCCGTTGAAGTAACAGATGAAGACGTTGCCAAAGAATTGGTAAACTTGCAGAAAACACATGCAAAAATGGCTCCCGCTCCGGAAGGTGCCAAAGTTGAAGACGGTGACTATGCCGTTATCGACTTTAAGGGAACCATTGACGGCGTTGCCTTTGAAGGCGGTGAAGGTAAGGCATATCCTTTGCAAATCGGTTCGGGCAGCTTTATTCCCGGCTTTGAAGAACAGCTCATCGGTTTGAAAGCCGGTGACAGCAAGGATGTAAAAGTTCCTTTCCCGGAAGATTACTTCCAGAAGGATCTGGCAGGTAAGGAAGCCGTGTTTGCCGTAACCGTTCAGGATATTAAACGCAGCGAATTGCCGCCCGTCGATGCCGACTTTGCGGAACTTGTAGGCAAATTCAAGACTGTTGACGAATTGAAGGCCGACGTTCGCGGACGCCTTGAAAAGAGTGCTAAGTTTAAAGCTACGGAAGCCTTTAACAACGAAGTTTTGAAGAAAGCTATTGACAATGCATCCGTCGATATTCCCGAAGTGATGGTCGAACAGAAAGTCGATCAGATGGTTGAAGAGTTCGAACTGAAATTACAGGCTCAGAACATGCACCTTCACGACTATTTGGAATATACGAAGCAGGATGAAAAAGATTTCCGTGCTCAGTATCTGGATGCGGCTAAGGAAAACGTCAAGATGGACCTCGTTCTCGAAGCTATTGCCAATGCTGAACATATTGAAGTCAAAGAATTGGACCTTCAGGCGGAAATTATTACAATGGCTCGTAACTTCGGTGCCGATCCGCAGGAAGTCTATAAGATTATTATGAAAGAACGACGCATTCCGATGCTCGTACAGTCCGTGGGCCGCAAGAAGGCTGCCGGCTTCATTCTCTCCAATGCCGTAGATACAAATGCTAAGGAAGAAAAGGCTGAAGACGCAGAAGCCGAAAAGAAACCGGCCAAGAAGACGGCTACGAAAGCCGCTGACAAAGATGAAGAGGCAGAAGCAAAGCCGGCTAAAAAGACGACTAAACGGACTACTAAGAAGAAAGAAGATGCACCGGAAGCGTAAGAACCGAGAGGAGCCTTACGATGAAAATGCAATATGTACCGATTGTCGTAGAACAGTCGTCTCAAGGTGAACGCAGTTACGATATTTATTCGCGTTTATTAAAGGATCGCATTATCTTTTTGACGGGAGCTATTGACGATACGGTCGCCAACAGTGTGATTGCTCAGCTTCTGTTTTTGGAAGCCGATAATCCCGACAAGGACATTCATTTATACATTAACAGCCCCGGCGGTGTCGTAACCGCCGG
>OBYJ01000270.1_pt1 | contig 36781 bp, 33 predicted proteins | sample 1495481 | NCBI WGS metagenome assembly OBYJ01 (sample SAMEA2580197, study PRJEB22360) | human gut metagenome | biome: human gut; feature: human-associated habitat; material: faeces | place: Denmark | collected 2008/2010
TATTATCGGCTTATAGCCGATGTGCAAACCACCCGTTTGACGGGTGGTTATGATTCTATGTTTTTTTCTGAAAGTAACTTAGCTTATGTCACAGCCCCTCCACTATTTATTTAACCGCTTTTTTCGCTCTAGCAATTAAGTCAGCAAAAATAGCGCGCGAATAATCGTAATGTTTAAACATGTTTTCTGGATGCCATTGAACTGCTAAAATTTGATCAGAGTTAATGGTTTCCACGGCTTCTGGTACCTGATCATCAGCCCATGCCGTTACATGAAGTGGTTCAGCAATCTGATTTAGTGATTGATGATGACGTGAATTAACATATGGTCTGGGTCCTACTAAGTTAAATAATCGACTTGCCTTGTCTGTATTAACGTGGTGGGAAGGAAAATTTCCTGGGGCATCTTGGGAATGCTTAAGGGTTTGATGGGGATTTTCCGAAAGGTCTTGGTATAAAGTCCCGCCAAGCGCAACATTTAATACCTGCATTCCACGACAGATCCCCATTATTGGTTTTCCAGCATTAAATGCAGCTGTAGCAAGACTAATTTCAAATTGATCTCGTTTAAGATATGTGGGACCTAATTTTTGATGCGGTTCTTCGTTGAAAAAGGTTGGATCGACATCACTTCCTCCAGCAAAGATAATCCCATCAAAAAGATCAAGGTAGGATGGTGCTAGTGAAGCAGCAACACTAGGAAGAATAACGGGTAATCCTCCTGACTTGATAATGGCTTCGATTAATGGGCGAGGTGCGAAGGCAGCATTTCGCTCGTTAATGATGTTTGTAGCTTCAGTTAATGTATCTGCAGGAATAGCAATTCGTGGATGCATATAACCCCTCCTCATTTAGTTCTCATGATATTATAATCAAAGCATAATTCATTTGGAATAGCAATCAATATTTTTAATAAAAAAAGATATAATAGAAGAAGAAAGAAGGAATGTAAAGATGCTTGAATTAACTAATATTAACTCAACGTTCAACTTAAATAATGAGGTCAAGATTCCCTGTGTGGGATATGGTACATTTAGGACTCCGGCAGATGTAGCTGAACAGGCCGTGAAAGAAGCAATTGAAACTGGTTATCGACACATTGATACTGCGGCTGTTTACGGAAACGAAGAAGCAGTAGGCAAGGGGATTAAGGATTCGGGAATTAAGCGTGAAGACCTTTTTGTGACTAGCAAGTTATGGAATACTAATCGTGGCTATGAACAAACGAAGAAGGCTTTTCAAGAGACGCTTGATCGTTTGCAGATGGATTATTTAGACCTTTACTTAATTCACTGGCCCGCCAATGAAAAGCAGTTTGGAGATGATGCTGCCAAGATTAATGCTGAAACGTGGCGCGCAATGGAAGACCTTTACAATGAAGGTAAAATTCGGGTAATTGGGGTAAGCAATTTTATGCCTCACCATATTGCGGAATTAATAAAAACGGCCAAAGTAGCGCCAGCAGTTGATCAAATTGAGGTTCATCCGGGTTGGCCACATACGGAAGAAATTAAATACTTACAAGCACACAATATCTTAGTTGAGGCATGGGCTCCTTTAGGTGGTCAAGGTGCTAAAGTATTAACTAATCCAACAATGATTCAAATCGCTGATAAGTATCAAAAGACGCCAGCGCAAGTCTGTTTACGTTGGATTCTCCAACAGGGGATTCTTCCATTACCGAAGTCTGTCCATAAAGAACGGATGATAAGTAACCAAAATATATTTGATTTCGAATTAACTGATGAGGATATGCGCAAGATTAATTTATTGCCAAATCTTGGCGGTCAATGTGCTGATCCAGATGAGGTTGATTTTTAACGATAAAAAATATGAAATTGATGCAGTAGTATTGGGTATCCAGTCAAATAAAAATAGTATGCTAAAAAGTCTCGAACCTTCACGGAAGAGGCTTTTTTGATATAATTTCTTTTAGCTAATAATGAGGAGAATTTGAAAATGAAAAATGCTTATCGCGCTTTTCGCCAATACTCTTGCCAGTTCAGGAAAAATTGGCTTGAATATTTAATATTATTTGGCGGTCTTGATATTTTAAACCAGTTTCTGGTAATTCCATTTTTTCGCTGGATAACTACCTTTGTCCTGCAGGCAGGAGAAATTCCGTTTATTTCATATCAAAATATTGTAATTATTCTGACCCATCATCCATTAGTTGTAGTGAGCCTTTTAATTGAATTAATATGTCTAATGGTAATTATCTATGGCGAATTTATGCTCTTGTTGACGGGCTTTCGTGAAATTGGCTTGCCAGAGTTTAGCTGGCGCCGAATGTTTAGGCAAACAAAAGAAACTTTATCGTTACTAAATTTTGGATCGTTAATTCTATTATTAGGTTACTTTTTGCTTATTATTCCATTTGCGGATATCATCTTTCGAACTCCCCTGCTGGCGAAAATTCAAGTTCCTCAGTTTATTGTTGATTATCTTACCCGTAATGCATGGCTTATTGGTGGATTGACCTTGTTCTATCTTTTGATGACAATGATCGGTATTCGTTTAATATTGACAATGCCGTTAATGGCTTATCAACATTTACGGTTAAGAGCTGCTATGTCTCAAAGCTGGCAAATGACAAGTAAGCTAAGATGGTTGAAGTTTTTAATTCAAATTGTGCTGATGACAATAATTGTAGGTAGTATAACGGTTGTTTTTTACCTCATGATTTACATTCTCCAGGTTGTTTTGGATTTATTACCCGGGAAATTATCTTTGATTACTGCTATCTTTAACTTGTCGATCTTACAGCTTGGTGGGGAAGTACTAGCAGTATGGGCAGGAACAATTATCTTACTGGTAGTCGTTAACCCCTTAACTAGCATTAGTGAACTAGCGACAACTCCTGAACATCCATCACGAGGATTGCTAACTTCCTTTATGCTTGTCTTCCTTGTAATCGGCTTGGCGACTCTTGCAAATAATACTTTTTACATGATGGGAACGGGGATTAAACGCCCAATAACTATCTCTCATCGGGGAGTTACTGAAAAAAACGGGGTGCAAAATACTATTCCAGCAATGGAAAAAACAAGTAAACTTAAGCCTGATTATATTGAAATGGATTTGCATGAAACAAAGGATCACCGGTTTGTTGTGATGCACGATGAAAATCTTAAAGACCTAACAGGAGTAAATAAAACACCTCATTGAACTAACATTGAAGCAATTAACACGACTAACAGCACGCGAAAATGGCTATCATGCTAAGGTTGCGAGTTTTGATCAATATTTAGCAGCGGCTGAGAAATATCATCAGAAACTTCTGATTGAGATAAAAACAACACCCCATGATTCAAAACAGATGCTCCAGAATTTTAATCGCCGGTATGGGAAAAGGATTTTGCAAGATCATGACCAAGTTCACTCGCTTGATTACAGTGCTGTGACTAAGCTAAAAAATATTAATCCGCGGTTAACAGTTTTGTATATTCAACCCTATAATTTGGGTAATCCCCAGGGAGTTGCTGACGGTTTTTCGATGGAATATTCAACATTAAATCAGGACTTCATTACTCAAGCCCAGTGGCAACATAAACCGGTATATGCATGGACGGTTAATGACACCGATTTAATGAAACAGACTATGTATAACCACGCTAATGGGATAATTACCGATGATTTAGGGGAATTAAATGCGGCAATAAAAGATTTTACTGGAAAGCAGAGTTATGCTAATCGAATTCTAAATTATATTATTGTCGTGCCCACAAGTGGGGGAATTGAACCGTAAAAAAATACTCGAGAACAGATAAGCCGTTAAGGCGATCAGTTCTCAAGTATTTTTATCCAACGTGATGCTTCTTCAATTGCCTAATAACAATTAACGCCACTATTCCACCGATCATTCCTTGGATAAAGTTTGAACCTAAACTTAAAAAACCAGTAATTACATGGTACATAACGGTATTGCAGATAAAGTAGATTGCAATCATTACGATTGTTCCGACCAAGATTGCGGTCCATTTGCCCCAGGTGGTGTTGCCATATTTTTTATAAATCCAGCCACTGATAAATCCTTCTAAACCATGAGCGGCAAAGGAAAATAAGGCATCTTGGGGGAAGCCGGAAATAAGGTCAAGGAACATTCCGCCAAAGCCACCAACAATTGTCCCTGCTCCTGGTCCTAAAAGCATGGCAGCAATGAATACACCAGCATCACATAAGTTGACGTTACCATGTGTCCATGGAATAGGGATAAGAAAGAAGCGGCCGAGGACAAGAGTTAATGCTAATAACATTGCGGCAATAATTGAGCGGCGTAACCGAAAAGTAGATTCCATATTAAAACTCCTAACATAGTCAATTGTGAGTAATTTTACAATAATTTTCAAAAAATTTCAGAGAAAAAATGTGTAGTTATTTATCTATCGATACAAACAAAAATTAACTTAACATCTTGTATCATAGTAATTACATTGAAATATTATGTAATAAAACTGATAATTGATTTTCAACTGATAATCAATATTCCTATTTTATATATTGATTAAATGAAAATAATGCGTATAATAAATTGTGAAAATCAGAACATGATATGAGGTGTGTGTTATGAAGGTTATTATTGTTGGTTGTACACATGCGGGAACAATTACTGCCACTCAAATTTTACAGAATCATCCAGAAACAGAAGTCACAATTTATGAACGGAATGATAACGTTTCATTCCTCTCATGTGGGATTGCAGTTTACTTGAGCGGTGATGTTGGTAATCCAGATGCGATGTTTTATTCAAGCCCTGAACAACTTGCTGCCATGGGTGCAACAGTTCATATGCAACATAATGTAACTGATATTGACCCTAAGACTAAGACAGTCACAGTGACAGACCTTGTGACAGGCGAAACAAAGACCGACCATTATGATAAGTTAGTTGATACTACTGGTTCTTGGCCAGTAATTCCACCAATTGAAGGTGTAGATGGCCCTCATGTTTATTTGTGCAAGAATTACCATCATGCTAAAGAATTATTTAACGTTGCTAAAGATGCGCAACGAATTGTTGTGATTGGTGGAGGTTATATTGGGGTTGAATTAGTAGAAGCTTACACTCGTCAAAATAAGGACGTTACATTGATTGATGGGTCTCCACGGATGCTTCATAAATACTTTGACCGCGAGTATACGGATCGAATTCAACAGGAATTTGTAGATCACGGCGCCCACTTTGCTTTTGACCAACGCGTAACTGGATTTGAAAACCACGAAAATGGTGTAACCGTTAAGACGGATAAGGGCAACTACGAGGCAGATATTGCTATCCTCTGTGTTGGCTTCCGTCCTAATACTGATCTCTTAAAAGGTAAAGTTAAGATGCATGATAATGGGGCAATCATTACGAACGAATACATGCAATCATCTGATCCAGATATTTACGCTGCCGGAGATTCAACGGCTGTTCACTATAACCCAACTGGCAAGGATGCATACATTCCATTAGCTACTAACGCTATTCGGCAAGGAACAATTGTTGGAACAAATCTCTTTGGTAATACAATGCGCGATATGGGAACCCAATCTAGTTCTGGCTTAAACTTATATGGAACAACGATGGTATCATCTGGCTTAACTTTGGAGAATGCCAAAGAAGCGGGCTTTGATGCAGCTGCGGTGACAGTTGAAGACAACTACCGTCCAGAATTTATGCCGACAACAACTCCTGTATTAATGACATTGGTGTGGGATAAGAAGACTCGGCAAATTCTTGGTGGACAGTTTATGAGTAAGCATGATGTTTCTCAATCTGCTAACATTATTTCCTTATGTATCCAGGATAAGCACACGATTGATTATTTAGCATTTGTTGATATGCTTTTCCAACCACACTTTGATCGTCCATTTAACTATGTAAATATTCTTGGCCAAGCGGCGGTAAAGAAACAAGCTGAATTAGAAAAATAATAACTAAAAAGGTTAGAAGAGAAAAAGTTTTCTTCTAGCCTTCTTTTTTACGCTTATTTTTAAAAATCGCCGTTCATGATTGAATCTTTTACAATCATATAATCGACCTTCCGAATAGCTTCAAGGTCACGACCACCCGAGTAAGAGATGGATGATTGTAAGTCTTCCTGCATTTCGGTTAAAGTGTCTTTGATGGAGCCACGGTAAGGAACGAGCATCTGCTTTCCTTCAACATTTCGATAAGCACCTTTTTGAACCTCAGATGCAGAACCCCAATATTGTTTGTATTGTTTTCCATCAATGTTGATGACATGTCCTGGTGATTCGAGGTGACCGGCAAGCATTGAGCCAATCATCACCATTGAAGCGCCAAAACGGACAGACTTAGCAATGTCCCCATTATGTCTAATACCGCCGTCAGCGATGATTGGTTTCCGCGCGGCTTTAGCACACCAACGAATAGCGGATAATTGCCAACCGCCAGTACCGAAACCAGTCTTTAGCTTAGTGATGCAGGCTTTACCGGGACCAACCCCAACCTTAGTAGCATCCGCCCCAGCATTTTCAAGGTCGCGAACAGCTTCGGGAGTTGCAACGTTCCCCGCGGTTACAAAAGTGTCGGGAAGTTTTTCTTTGATGTATTGGATCATTTTGATCACAAAATCAGAATGACCATGGGCAACATCAATTGTAATATACTCTGGATTTAATTGTTCGGATTTTAGTTGATCAATAAAATTATACTCATCATCCTTAATCCCGACCGAAATCGAAGCAAATAATCCTTTTTCGTGCATCATTTTAACGAAAGCTGCTCGTGTCTCTGGATTAAAGCGGTGCATCACGTAATAATAGTCATTTTGGGCAAGCCAAATTGCTAAATCTTCATCGATGACGCTCTCCATATTTGCAGGTACAACAGGGATCTTGAATGTGTGAGGGCCAAACTTGACGCTTGTATCTGCATCCTTACGGCTTTTGATCACACATTTATTTGGGACCAACTGAATATCATCATAATCGAATGTTTTCATTAGGGCAGCTCCTTTTTAAAAATTTACCGTAATTATTATGCGCTAAAATATATGAAGCGTCAATGAAAATAGCGTACATTTGCTGAGTGATATCAAAAAATAGTTCGATAAGCTGTTGACGACAAGGAATTAATCCGGTAGAATAGCGAAGTAAAAACGTTAATTTTAGAAAATATAACTATGAGGTGAAAATAAATGTCATCAGTTGTTATTGTTGGTAGTCAATGGGGCGATGAAGGAAAGGGTAAGATGACCGATTACCTAAGCCAAGAAGCGGACGTTGTTGTTCGTTCACAAGGTGGTAATAATGCAGGTCACACAATTGCATTTGATGGTAAGAAGTTTGCCCTCCGTCTAGTGCCATCTGGGATTTTTGCTAAAGACAAGTTAGCGGTGATTGGTAATGGAGTGGTTATTAATCCACCTGCATTATTAAAGGAATTGCATTATCTTCAAGACAACGGGATCGACATTTCAGGTTTACGGATTTCTAGTCGTTCACACATCACCTTCCCATACCATATTCTTCTTGATAAATGTCAAGAAGAGGCAAAGGGTGATCACAAGGTGGGAACGACCAAGAATGGGATCGGTCCTACCTACATGGATAAGGTTTCTCGTGTTGGTATCCGGATGTGTGACTTGCTTGAAAAAGATACCTTTAAGGAAAAACTTGAACGTAACCTCGCTGAAAAGAACGAATTATTCACTAAGTTATACCATGTTGACCCAATTAGCTTTGACGATATTTTTGAAAGTTACTACGAATATGGTCAAGAATTAAAGCAATACGTTACTGATACAGCTCAAATTGTCAATGATGCCCTTGATCAAGATAAGAAGGTCCTCTTTGAAGGGGCACAAGGGGTTATGCTTGATGTTGACCAAGGAACCTATCCATATGTTACTGCCTCTAACCCAATCGCGGGGGGAGTATGTACTGGTGTTGGCGTTGGCCCTAATAAGATCGAAACAGTTGTTGGAATTTGCAAGGCTTACTCTACGCGTGTTGGTGCTGGTCCATTCCCAACTGAATTAACTGATGAGATTGGTGATCAGATTCGTGAAACAGGTCATGAATACGGAACTGTTACTGGTCGACCACGGCGCGTTGGTTGGTTTGATAGTGTTGCAATGCGTCACGCACGACGGGTTTCCGGAATTAGCTGCCTTAGTCTTAACTTGCTTGATGTCTTGACTGGTTTGAAGACCGTTAAGATTTGTACCTCATACAAACTTGATGGTAAGCAAATTGATTACTACCCAGCTAGTTTGAAGGAACTTGAGCGTTGTGAACCAGTTTATGAAGAACTTCCGGGATGGGACGAAGATATTACTGGTGCGAAGAAGTTTGAAGACTTACCAATCAATGCTCAAAATTATTTGAAGCGGGTAAGTGAATTGTCAGAATCACCACTTGCAACTGTTTCTGTTGGTGCTGACCGGATTCAAACGATTATTGTTAAAGACCCTTGGGAATTCGCACATAAATAAAATAGATGAAAGCTTCTAATGTTTGAATAATCTTTAAGCATTGGGGGCTTTTTATTTTCCTTGATTCCTCTATGGTATAATCGAGGCAAATAAACGTTATAGGAGGCAAGATGATGACACAGCCAACACTAACAGTAGAAAAACATTATTTAAATTGGCCACTTAACCGTCCTTTAAATCAAGCTGACATAATGCACGAGTTGGGTGTGCATGCATCCGATGAAAAGGGCCAAGATTTAACGAGTAAGGTGATGATGAACCTAACTCAAGTAGATGTTAACAAAGCAGGAGAATACCCTGTGATGTTAAGTGTAATGGATAATAACGGGCAAAGTACTCAGGTAAGTATCACCTTAAATATTCAACCGATGCGGACACAGAATGCAACTCAGGAAACTGCAACGCCTCAAAAATCAAGACGGGGATGGTTATGGGTTATTATCGCAATTGTTGTTATCTTATGTGTATGGTGGGCAATTAGTTCTCATAACCGGCAAGCAGCCAACCAAGCGGCCACTGATAGCCAGCAAAGTAGTCAAATAAGCAATAATTCAAGCAGTATCAGCGATTTAACAAAAGATAATCAACGTCTCGCTAACCAAGTGGCAGAACTTAAAGGAGCAACTCAACAATATCAAAAGGACCATGACCAACAAGCACTAGAAAGTCGCCTTGATAAGATTCAAAGTCAAATTCAAGATTTGCAAAATCAAGTTCAAAGTAACAACGTGAAGCAAGATTTAAACCAAGTTAACGAAACGGTTAATGAAGTACGGGAAAACCCAGCGAATGGGACGAAAATTGTTAACAACCTAAAGAATAAGGGTGATTTTCAAGAAATCTGGGGAAATATTAGCCAAGAAGTGCAGAAGTGGCTAGATGAGTTTGCCAATTAGTGAGTTTGACAGCGACAAGCTAGACCCTTAAAATGGTAATAATAATTAGCGAGCTTTCCCGTTAAATTGTTAGGGAAAGACTCAAGTAAATGCTGGATCCTTCCTTAAATTAGCGGAGGGTCTTATTCTTTTGAAAGATTTTAAATTAATTAAGGAAGTGACATGATGGCTCATGAGATCTTAGACGGTTCAAGTATGCAACGTGCATTGACCCGGATTACTTATGAGATTATCGAACAAAATAAGGGTGTCGATAACTTAGTATTTGTTGGAATTAAGACGCGGGGGGTATATTTAGCAAAGCGCCTCGCCAAGCGACTAAATCAGTTGGAAAATGTAGAAATTCCTGTGGCACCACTTGACGTCTCACTTTACCGTGATGACCGTCATGTACCAGATCATACTCAAGAACCAACCGTAAAAACTGATCAATTAGATATTGATATTACTAACAAACATGTTATTTTAGTTGATGATGTGCTCTTCACTGGACGGACAGTTCGGGCGGCCTTAGATGCTTTAATGGATATGGGTCGGCCAACCCGAATTTCATTAGCGGTCCTTGTTGATCGGGGACACCGTGAATTACCAATTCGACCAGATTTTGTTGGAAAGAATATTCCAACTGCAATGAATGAGACTGTTCATGTAGCCGTTGAAGAATATGATGGCCATGAAGATGTAACAATCGAGCATAACTAAAAGGGGAACGAGGCAAAAGCTCCCATATAACAATAGGCCTCCATCGTTCGGTTTTACCGAGCGGTGGAGGCCATTAATGTACTGCGCTTGTTACTGTTACTTATTATGGAATTCCCTTTTATCTTATCTTACGCCACCAATCCACCGTTGAATGTTCATTAAATACCCGGGTACCAAATTTTTTTTGAAACCATCGGACTTGTTTGGGAGTAAATCCCCGGAATACTAATGGTAATTTTTTCCAATGAGAATAAAGGGCATAGAGAAGAAGAATGTATTGTTCTTTACTAATCTCATCTATTGGAATCTCACTAACCATAGTCATTGAAATGCCTGTTCCTAGGGCGGGAAAAGTATCAAGGCTAATCTTATAGATTGGGTTATTGCTGATGTTAGTAGTAAATACTATTAATGCTTGTTTCTGTCGCGGACGATAAACTTTTTCGATCCGCTTATTAATCTTATGGACTTGGCGTTTAGTTGGATTAAGAATTATATTCCGCATATGAAAGCCTCTGATCGAACATCTGTTTAGGGAATAGTATATCATAGCAGTAAATGGGATCAAGTCAACCACCATCGACTAAAGTCGATGGCTTGTGAGCAGACACCCCTATATTGAGTATCTGAACCACAATTTGCATAGATACGGATGGTTTATCCAAACAACCGTAGTTGTTTGGATAGTGACTATCTAATTACCAATGCCTTTTACATTCCCAGGTTGCCATAGGAATGAGTCTAGCCTTTGGGCTAGGATTTTTGTTGTTTCTGGAATCCTTTTTCCAGAATATTCAATGCTGCATTGTGATCACGAATATGATGAGTATGGCATTGCGGACACGTCCATTTACGATCTGCCAGTGTTAGCTTTTTAGTCCCACCACTACCCATAACAAAACCACAGTCATGACAGGTTTGGGTCGTATTTTTAGGACTGACCGTAATGAATTGACGCCCATAGAGATCCGCCTTGTAAGCCAACATGTTCAAGAAAGACCGCCAGCCAACGTCAGCAATGCTCATTGCCAAAGCATGATTCTTGAGCATGTTCTTACTACGCAACTCCTCAGCTACTACTAAATCGTGGTTCTTGATTAGTGCAGTAGAGATTTGTTGGAGAAAATTATGTCTTTGGTTCATTACTTTGACATGGAGTTTGGCAACTAACAAGCGTTGTTTTTGGTAATTTTTACTATCACGTAAAGAACGATGTTCTTTTTTGATACGTCGTTGCCGTCTAGATAAAATACGCTGTTCTTTGGCTAATTTGCCTTTAATAGTGCGATAATATCTTGGATTAGGAACTGTGTTACCTTCACTATCGGTTAAGAAATTATCAGTATTAAGATCAATTCCAATATGTCCGTGATTAGTTTTGGACTCTTTAACGAAAGGTTTATCTGAAGCTAGTTGCATTGATAGAAAGAAGTGATCCGCCGGATCTTTAGTCAACGTCACAGTACCAATTCTAGTCTCACACATTCTCTTCAAAAGACGTGCTTGAGAACCGGCAACCCGTAACAGTCCGATTTTAGGGACTTTGACATGGCTATTATCTAGAAAACAGACTGTACCGTTAGTTAGCAACGCAGTCTTTTGCCCTGGGTATTGACAATTGGTTTGATAACGCCAGCGATAACTCTTTCGATGAAACTTAGGAACACCAGCGGTGTGAACCTTCCGAAAAGAGTTCCAAGCTTTTCGATAGTTCTGAATGGCATTAGCTTTCGTCAAACTGTCAATTCGTTTATCTTCTAAAAATTGATAGTGATTCGACATTTGTTTAGCGTTTTGGCGCATAGTTAGTTGCTTAATACGATCTTGTACCGTATCAATTGGTAGTTTGACTCGGCTTAATTGCCAAAGTTCTTTACCAATTGCGACCATTTCGTTGTAAATAAAACGACTAGCATCACTATTAACCTTAATTATTTGTTTCTGTTGGTCACTAGGATAGCAACGCATTTTCAATCCATAATGGTATTCCAATTGTGCCATTGACTTCATTTTATTTCACCTCCTTTATTGATATAATATAATCATATCATCAGACAATGACTATAACAATTGAGGTGTTATTAATGGCAAAAGAAAAGATCCAAGACGCTATTTATACCCGTCGTTATGTCTATAATTTCCATTACCATTTAATCTGGGTAACTAAGTATCGCCACCAGGCTTTTTCAACTAAGGAACTGGTAGACGAAATGAAAGACATATTGCGAATGGTTGCAAAAGATAACGAAATTGTAATCGAAAAGATGGAAGTAATGCCAGATCATGTTCATGTACTGATCAGTTTTCCACCTAGCAAGGCGCCAACCAGCGCTATCAAAGCACTAAAGGGGCGTAGTGCATTTATCTTTCTCAAACGACATCCAGAAATTCGACAATCACAATATTGGGGTGGTCATTTATGGTCGCCTAGTTACTATATGAGCACGTTAGGTAATATGAGTAAAGATGTAGTGGAAAACTATATCAACAATCAAAAATACAATGCACTCCAAAAGAAAAAACGTCCAAATGGACGTTGAGTGAGCCTATCCATCCCATGACTAAAGTCACGGGATTTCCGGCTAAATATGATTAAAAAACGTTATTTACTTATTTTTTATAAACATTTATCATAAATCTTATGAAAATTAGGGAAGGAGAAAAATGATGACAAAACCGATTATTGGAATATCAGGCTCACGGATTATTGATCAACAAGGACCATTCCCCGGTTATCGCCGGAGCTATGTAAATGAAGATTATGTTAATGCAGTGATTCAAAATGGTGGAATTCCTTATATTATTCCATTTAATGAAGATCCAGAAGTGACAATTGCACAAGTTGCAACCGTTAACGGGCTTATTTTGTCTGGTGGCCATGATATCGATCCACGTCTATATGGCGAGGAATCATTGCCTCAGATTGGCGAGATTTGGCCACAACGGGATGCGTTTGACCTCTTATTGCTTAAAGAAGCGGAAAAACGCCATAAGCCAGTTCTAGGAATTTGCCGAGGAGCACAGTTGCTCAATGTCGCTCATGGTGGTTCGCTTTATCAGGATATTAGTTACCGTGACGAACCAACACTTAAGCATAGTCAGGGACACACTACTAACCTTGAAACCCAGACAATCATCCTTGCTTCTGACAGTTACCTTGCAAGCTTATTTGGTGAAGAGCAGCTGAGCGTTAATTCTTTCCACCACCAATTAATTAAAACAGTGGGGAAAGATCTTTATCCAGTTGCCAAAGCAAAGGATGGAGTAATTGAAGCAATTGAAAATGGGGATGGGTCAGTGCTTGGCGTTCAATGGCATCCAGAAATGCTTCATTCTAGTGATCAGCAAATGAATAAATTATTTAGTGATTTAATAACTAAATCAATGAAAGAAGGTTAACAAGCATGACAAAAACTAAATTAGGTTTTTGGTCAATCGTATTATTAGCGATCAATTCAATCATTGGGTCGGGGATTTTCCTGACACCGGGCTCGGTTGTTTCAATGGTTGGAACTAAGGCGCCACTTGCTTACTTTTTTGCGGCAATTTTTGCTTCAATCTTAGCCATCACGTTTGCGGCGGCAGCAAAATATGTAAATAAAAGCGGGGCGGCCTATTCTTATGCAAAGGCTGCATATGGTGAAAATATGGGCTTTTACATGGGAGTGGTGCGATTCTTCTCAGCATCTGTTGCGTGGGGAGTAATGGCTGTTGGGGTTATCCGGACTACCTTTTCAATTTTTGGCTGGAATCAATCGTTTGGCAATATCACCTTAGGATTTGTGGTGTTAATGCTGATTATCATGGTAATTAATATGATGGGAAGACGGATTTTTACAATCATCAATGACCTATCGACAGTCGGGAAATTAGGAGCTTTGGCATTAATTATTATTGCTGGAGTTATTATCCTTCTTAAGACTGGTGAAAATCATTTTAACGAACTTAATCATTTAACTGATAGTACGGGAAAGTCCTTGATTCCTGCGTTTACAACGTCTGGATTCGTTATGGCCGTTATTTCAGCATTCTATGCTTTTACTGGATTTGAAGCGGTAGCAACTGGTTCTGAAGATATGAAAGATCCAGAAAAAAACCTTCCACGAGCTATTCCTCTTGCTATCCTAGTCATTGCAATTGTCTATATTTGTACGATTGCAGTAGCGATGATGGTTAATCCTGCTGCAATGGTAACAACGAAGCAGGTAGTTGCCCTTGTTGCAATTTTTCATAATAAAGTTTTGCAAGATGTGATTTTAGTTGGTGCCATTATTTCAATGTTTGGAATTAACGTGGCATCATCCTTCCATACTCCCCGAGTTTTGGAAGCGATGGCTAACGAAAATCAAGTCCCCCAATTTATTGCGCGACGGACAAAACGGAACTTTCCGCTAGTATCCTTTATCATTACTTTAGTATTAGCGGTTGGAATCCCAATGGCTTTTCAATATAACTTGCCAACAATCATTGTGATTAGTGCAACGGTGCGTTTTTTTGAATTTATTGTTATTCCACTTGGGGTGATCCGATTTTATCGGGGAACAAATCGTGAGAAAATTTTACCAGCTCATAAAAATTTCTTTACTGATGTAATTTTGCCAATCCTTTCCGTTGTAATTACACTATTCTTATTAATGCGGTATGATTGGATTAGTGAGTTTAGTATTAATCGTGCAGGACATCTAATGCCAAATTGGTTTGCAATTTTTGGAATGGTTTTTGGATTTGTGATTTTACCGTTAATCTTATTCTGGTTAACGCGTCGTGAGCGAGCTGAAAATGATGAACGAGTAAAATAGAAGAATAGAAAAAACGCTCAATGACTGCACAAATCATTGAACGTATTACTTTAGGGAATAATAGTAGCCGATATCGCACATTATCTGCTACTAGTAAAATGTTAAGTCTAATTGAGGCGAATAACTAAAAACAATTATTGGCACCACCCTAGAAGAAAGAACAATTTAACTTTGGGAGTTTATTAGGATTTTTGTCCTTATTAAAATGAGAAAAAGTTAAGGACACTTTAGAAGTCATTAAGTAATAAAATTGATCTCTTCACGAATTGCTTTTGATGTTAAAGCTTCAATTCGTTGATATTTTACCAAGTAATTTATCAATAGTTAATAATTTTACGAGATTATGCACTCACTGTGTACAAGGAACACCAAGAATATACTTTGTTCTAATAAGAGTGTTATTTTACTATATTTTTACTAATTGTTTATACTAAGATAATATAGTTTGGAGTTTATATAGGAGAAAAAAAGATGGATATTCGTAAAATTAATACGTTAAATAGAATTAAGGAAGGATTTATTACTGTTTTAGATACTAAAAAATTATCAGAATGTACTACTAATGATATTGTAGATAGCGCTGAAATTAGTAAAAAACTTTCTACAACTATTACCAAAATAAACAAGATCTTCTCCATGAAATTGAAAATGATCTATTGGGAGGTCTAAAAGAAGCTCTCGTAATTGATCGGGAGGAGCTAAAAGATGTCAAGCATTTACCAAGTGCAGACGAAATTAAGGAATTAGCAGAAGTGGCATTTAATCATACGTTGGCTTTTTGTAATGAAAATAAGCATGCGTTGTCAAATTTGCTTTCCTCAAATGGAGATATGCAGTTTTATCAAATGATTATTGAAGTAGCAAATAATGAATTTGATGCGCGAGTTCCATATTTGTTTGGGGATATAAATATTAAAGAAGCTAATGTAAAATCGTCATTGCCATTCTCATTTATTAAAACCCTCTATATCAATACAAGTGTTAATTTGTTAATGCTTTGGGGTGCCGCACCAGACTCTTTAAGCATTAATGAAATTAAGTCAATTGCAGGCTTGATTCAAACAAAATCACCAGTTGAATTGATTCAAATTTATAAATCATATTTAAACTAGAAAATGAGGAGCCGAAAATTTTTTCTCGGTCTCCTCATTTTTATTATCAAAAATTCTTTTTAAATTAATTGCCCTTCCAATAACGTGCCCGGGTAAGCAGTTCCCGTGAACGCTGGTCAGCTGGTCGATAACCCTTAGTAAATAGGTGTCGGAAGTACATCATATTATAGAAAAAGCCAAAGAAAACAGAAGGCCATGGGAATTGGAGCAGGGCATTAAGTCCAAAGAAAAGGGCTACCAAAGCATAATCGAGGGTTAATACAATCATTAAAATGAAATTATAGTAATCCGCGCGAAAAAGAGCTGGCAGTGGCCCGAACCAAAGAGTTGTCCAAGAAAAGCCGACTTTGGCGATTCGGATATCCCCCTGGTCATTAACGATTTTAGCGTAATTTGGTGGGAGGGGGAGATTGTTTAAGTTAAACGGATTTTGGTTATCATTATTGTTATTACCAAATGGGTTTTGCATATCTCGTCCACTTCTTTCTATAAATAATAATATTAACACATTGAGTGAGGGATAGGAAACGTCTCTATTAGGCTTTCAAGGAATGTTAACAATTATATGGTAAACTCAAAGCGATAACCATGAAAGGGGAAATCAAGGATGCTTTTTTTCCTAAACGATAATATTCAACGAAACAAATCAGGAATTGAGCATGCGCAAATTAAGCGTCTGCATCTGTTTGAAAAATATCATCAACCAGCTAAGATTGTTACCCGGCAATATTCGAATGAATTACACTTGGTAACAGCAGAAGCAGGGATTGATGATCGTAACTTTATTAACTTGTTTGATTATTTTCAAGAGGCTTGTGAGGTCCCGCAAAAGAATATTCGGATTAAAGATATTCCGGTTAACCCCCATTGGGAGCGCAAAGCTGATGGGATTAATTATAATTATTATCAAAATGGCAAACGTATTCTCTATATTCGTCGGCGCAGTGATACTGATCGGCGGGTAATTAATATTCAATATTTTGATCATTATGGAAAGCTTCTCAAAGTTAGTTGGTTTGACAGCCGCGGTTTTATCTCGGTCGAACAACTTTATGACTGGGATGGAAAAATGGCAACGGAAAACTATTACCGTCCAGATGGAACCTTAGCAATCCAGTTAGCCCACCAGCAGGATAAGCGGGGAAATGAAATTAAAACTTATCATCTCTTTAATTATCATGGTCATGACTACCAGTTTAGTGGATTCGACCAGTTAACCCGGTTCTTCCTTGATGAGCTGGTTGCTGATAAACAAATCTGTGGTGAAGGTCCGATTGGCTTTATCGTTGACCGGGTTTATGAATTAGGCTGGGCAGTTCTGCACATGAAACATCATGTTTTTCGGGTTCTCCAATTGCATAATGACCATGTCAATAATCCTGATGATATGCTTCATTCTCCCCTTAATTATAACTATGATTGGGGACTTAAGCACCTCCAAGATTGGGATGGGGTCATTGCCTTAACTCCGCAACAACAAGAAGATCTTCAAGACCGGTTTGGCAAGTTTGGTGTAAAGATCTACCGGATTCCTGGTCCGATTGTTCCGGCGGCAGTTATTGATAAGCGCCATGTTCCATTTAAAAAACGAACGAAGAAACAAGTTGTCATGGTCGCCCGCTTGTCTCCTGAAAAACAGCAAGATCACCTATTAAAAGCATGGCCACAAGTACTAGCAGCAGTTCCAGACGCCAAACTTGATTTTTGGGGTTATGCCAATGATGACTTTGACAAGACACTCAATAAAATTGTAAAAGAGGAAGGGATTAATAGTTCTGTGACCTTCCATGGGTATACAGATGACGTCAATTCGGTTTACGAAGATGCGCAATTACTTATTTTGCCAAGTCGAGCTGAAGGGTTACCACTATCTCTAGTTGAGGCCCAATCCCATGGTTTGCCGATTATTGCTAATGACATAAAATATGGTCCTTCAGATGTCGTTATTGATCGACAGGATGGATTGCTGACCAAGAACGGTGATATTGATGGACTGGCTCAAGCGATCATTCGCTTATTGCAAAATCAAGAGCAGTTAGCGCAGATGAGTGAAAATGCGTATGCTGATAGTGAGCGTTATTCTGAACCAAACGTGATGAAGCTATGGAATGAACTAGTTAATGACATGAAGGAAAAGGGAGAAGAGTAAAGTGTACTTTTTTGTAAATCAATACTTATTAAGTAGCAATTCCAGTGTTGAACACGCTGAATTAAAACGACTAGCCCTATTTAAAAAGCATGGGAGGAAAGCTAAATTGGTGACCCGTGACTTTGACCTCGTTCTTCATGATACAATCAAAAAATTTGGCTTAACTAACGACCAGATTGTTAATATGTATGATTTTTTTGCAAATACGACTGATTACCAAGGCGAAAAGCTCCATACTGAGGATTTGCCTTTACCAATTGACTATCAAGTAGGAACTGGAAATAACTATCGCGAAGTAAAAGACGGTGACCGACTCGTTTGCGAAGTTCACTTTGCGGCTGGAACGATTGGGCAAGTTAACCATGTTGATTACTTTGACATTGCTGGTAACATGACTCTTCGCCAACAATATGATATTCGTGGCTTTAAGGCAGCTGACGAATTCTTTGGTGAAGATGGACAAGAATATTACGCGCGTTATTATCGCCCAGATGGAGAAACGTATCTTGAACGGTATTTTGTAAAATCGGTTGAAAATACCCCCATTAATTCGCTGAATGTCTTACGTAATTATCAGGGGCAAGATCGCTTTTTTGATTCTTTAGAAGACCTCTTTATCTTCTTTTTAGATGAATTGAATAAGGCGAATGGCGAGAACAATGTGTTTATTGCTGACCGACCAGCTGTTGCGATTAAACCGGTTCAATCAATGATGACAAAAGCAAAGAAATTTTTGTGGCTTCCGATGAACCAGATTAACGATGGTCAGAACTTAATAAATGGTCCCTTAAATCCGATGTTGCAAGGTCCTGTTACTACGGATGCGGACAAGTGGGATGGTGTAATCGTCATGACTGCTAAACAAGCGGAGATTCTCCAGCAACAAATTCACAATACTGTGCCAATCTATGTAATTAATGGGAGCCCCGTTCTTGCTAACTATGCACGGATTAATGAAGCTGATCGGACACCGGGTCAATTGATTTACGTTGGAAGATTGGCAGAAGATAAGCAAACTAGTCAACTAATCAATATGTTTGCGCAGATTCATCAGCAAGTACCTGAAAGTAAGCTAACTTTCTATGGGTATGGCACTGGTGAAGATATGGATAACTATAAAAAACAGGTTAAAAGCCTTGGATTAGACGAGGCAATTGAGTTTGCCGGTTACCAAATATCATTAGATGAGGCATATGATCAAGCTCAATTATTTGTTGATGCAAGTCGAATCGATGCACAGCCATTAGCGATGGGCGAGGCCTTAAACCATGGGGTACCAGTGGTTTCTTATGATTACCTTTATGGACCACGTGAAATGGTAACTTCAGGTAAAAATGGCGAGATCATTCCTTTGAATAACCAGGGACAGTTCATTCAAACCGTTGTCAAATTATTACAAGACCAAGATAAACTGCAAAGCTTGAGTACTGGTGCCTATGACAATCTAGATGAATTGGCAGAAGAAAAAACTTGGAAGCAATGGCAACAACTATCAGCTATTTAGTCAAAATTGGTTATAATATATTCAGAAGACGAAAAGCAGAAAATAATCAAATGTTTTTGAAGCCTTTGGTCGTTATCCTTTGATAATCTAAAGACGGAAAATGAGGACGGAATGATGGATAATTATCAAGCAATGAATTTTTACTATGGACTTCTTAATTTGCGTGCCGGTTTTTTTAAGGCTGACTTATGCGAAATACTAATGGCGATCGCACAGAGCGTACCTGATAAAAATCGACAATCAGCAACGGCATACCATACTGTAGAAGAGAATTTAAGTCAAGACCGTGAACAATTGAAGCATGATCAAGTTGAATTTGGATCATTTTATGAAGATGGTCATATTTTACATAATGTCAAAATTAATACCCAATCAGACTTTTTCCTCGATCCGACCCGGGAAGATACCGTCAAGTGGCATGTTAGTTTCACGGTTGCTAAAGATGTCCGACCAGCCGATCAATTTACTATTCAGCTATCATCAAATTTGATGGTTGCGCCTAATGGTCATCCTGAAAAACCAGTTCCTGACTTTAGTGATCAAGATGGGGTTGTTATTGCGATGGGGGCCTATGACCGTGATAAGCACGAACTTGTCTATACTTTTACCAATTACGTAACCGAGCATCGCCAAATAATTGGTGAATTAGAGGGAGAATTAGCAATTGATCCACTCACAACTCCAGAGAACGAATTTGGCTTGGAATGTTTTATAAGTGTTGATGATCACCGAAAAGACTTTACGATTGATATCGACTATCCAGATCTTGCTAACGACATGTTTCTCGGGATTTCTAGCCGGATGATGCATTTTGATAAGGATCAGCAGCTCTTTGAGGACATTATCTATGTTAATCCAGCACAAAAAGACCTTAATCATGCCTATATTGTCTTTAACACGAGTGACCTAGTAGAAGAGTTATCTAATGCCGTAGTAAAACCGTCAACAATGCGGGTTGAGATTTATCGTAATTCACGGGGATTAAAATTACCTCAATCATATGGGGTAAACCTTCAGCGACTGCGGGATATTACTAATCGATTCCCGGTAGTGGAAGGCGATCACCTTGTCGAGGCACCTTATACAATGTCCTTTGCTGATAACAAGATGCGGTTGAATTTTGGTGCAGACCAGACTAATGATTCCTATATTATTAGGGTGGTTGGCCAATATAATGATGAGCTTGATGGAACAGTACGATTACGGGCTCGTTTATTTGGGATGGACCAGCAAAATGTTTATATGAGTAATTCTACGGCTGCAACAGCTACTGGCACTTCGATGGTCGCAAGTGGTCATGCTATTTCTAAGGAGAAGTTAGCGGAGGAGACAGCGGACACAACAGAAGACTTGAAGCAAGAAGAACCTTTTGAATCTTCAGCAATTGAAGGAGTGGCGGAAGATGTTGGTATTCCATCTGCTTCTGATAGTCAGGAACAGTTTACTAGTTCTCAAGCGGAAGAAGAGGAAATGCCGATCGAAGAAAACCAGGAAGATATCCCGATTAATGATGTTGCTGCAGAAGAGCAAGTTGAACCTCAAGAAGATTTCCCGCAAAGTGCAATTTCAGTTCCAGATGATGCAGCCGTTGAAGAAGAATCTGACTCATCAGCTTATATAATTTCATTTAATTCAAATGATGAAGAAGAGGCGACTGCTGCTGAACAAGAAGGAAATCAGGCGGAAGCTCCTACAGTCAGTGCAGCAGTTGGTGGGGATGAATTATCAATCTCCTTTGATATCACTCCGCAAGCGGCACCAGCAGAGACTAAAGAAGATCTAACAGAAGAAACTGAATCTTCAGATGGGAAAGAGGAGACAAGCGCAGCACCATTACCAATGCCAGGACGACGACCACCCCGCCGGCACAGTCGTTTTCAAAATACAACACGGTCGAATCATTCGTTGCGTCATTTGCGGAGATTCTAATAGAAAAAATAAAGTGTCAGGAGAGATTATCCTGGCATTTTATTTTTACTAAAATGTAATCGTTTACATAAAATGCTTGTAATTAAAAATATAGGTGTTAATATTTAATTAAAGTTAAGTAAACGTTTACATTAATAGTTAAAGTGAAAATTATAGTAGTTTTATGGAGAGAGGTTTTATTTTATGGAAAACAATCATTGGTGGAATAAATCGGTTGTTTATCAAATTTATCCCAAAAGTTTTCAGGATACCAATCATGATGGTGTCGGTGACCTTCGTGGAATAATTGATCGTCTTGATTACATTAAAAAATTAGGCGTTGATGTCATTTGGTTGAACCCCATTTATGAGTCGCCACAAGTTGATAATGGTTATGATATTAGCAACTATGAAGCAATTAACCCAACTCTTGGCAACATGGATGATTTTCAAGAATTGATTGATGGCATCCATGAACGTGGAATGAAATTGGTCATGGACTTAGTTGTTAACCATACTTCTGACCAACATGACTGGTTTAAGGAATCACGAAAGAGCAAAGACAATCCATATCGTGATTATTATATTTGGCGTGATGGTAAGAATGGTGAAGAGCCAAATAATTGGGGATCGTATTTCTCTGGAGCTGCTTGGAAATATGATGATGAATCCGGCCAATATTACCTTCATCTTTTTGCTCCAGAACAACCAGATCTAAATTGGGAAAATCCGAAAGTTCGGCACTCTGTTTATGACATGATGAACTGGTGGGCTGCGAAGGGTGTCGATGGGTTTCGGATGGACGTTATTAACCTAATTTCTAAGCCGGATGGATTGCCAGATGCTAACAAGAACGAAGATGAGAAATACGCCAATGTTGAGCCATTAGTATCAAATGGTCACCGCATTCATGAATTCTTACAAGAAATGAATAAGAATGTTATGAGTAAGCATAAAATGGTGACAGTTGGTGAAACACCGGGCGCTACACCGGAAGATGCCGAGAAGTATGCCAGTCTTGATAATAAGGAATTAAATATGATTTTCCAGTTTGAACATATGGGCCTTGATAGTAATCCTAATCCAGCCCTTGGCAAGTGGGATGATCGCAAGACGACCCTTAAAGACTTACGGGCAAACTTAACGAAGTGGCAAGAAAAATTGTATGGCAAGGCTTGGAACTCCCTTTATTGGAACAACCATGATCAGCCACGCGTTGTATCACGTTTTGGTAATGATCAGACGGAAGATTATCGAGTTAAATCTGCCAAGATGTTAGCGACTATGACCCATATGATGCAAGGAACGCCATATATCTATGAAGGGGAAGAAATTGGCATGACTAACGCCTATTTCCCAAAGCTTGAAGATTACGTCGACCTTGAATCGATTAATGCCTACCACCAACTTGTTGATGACCAACATTTACTTGATGGCAAGACAATGATGAAGTACATTGCAATTCATTCTCGGGATAATGCACGGACACCAATGCAATGGGATGATAGCGAATATGCAGGATTTTCCGACCATACCCCATGGGAAAAGGTTAATCCAAATTACAAGCAGATTAATGTCAAAGATGCATTAGCTGATAAGAATTCAATTTTCTATTACTATCAAAAATTGATTGAACTACGACACTCAATGCAGGTAATTACTAATGGAAAGTATGCGTTAGTTCCTGGTAATGAAGATGATGAACAGATCTTTGCATATACACGGCAAGATGATAACACTACTTTGTTGGTAATCTTGAACTATACTGATGAGACTGTTAACCGCCATTATAATGTGCCAGCTGATGCGAAGTTACTAATTAGTAATTATGAGGATGATCAAAATGATACTATCCGGCCATACGAAGCTAAGGTTTATCAATACTAGAGTGGGGATGAATAATCATGGATAAATCACTTTCGAATTCGAAACAAAAAGTTGAAACGAAGCAGGTTGATCTGGATACAGGAATGCCAGATTTACCAAAGAAAGAGCTATTTGCGATTACATTTGCTTTTTTGGGAATAAACATGGCTTTCTCACTGCAGAGTTCTCAGATGAGTCGGATTTGTCAAACGATTGGGGCAAATCCTAACAACCTTGGCTTCTTCTTCATTTTTCCACCATTGATGGGAATGATTGTGCAACCGATTATGGGGAAGATGTCAGATCGGATGTGGAATCGCTTTGGTCGCCGGTTACCATATCTACTGTTTGGGACACCAATTGCGGCATTAGTTTTGATTATGTTACCATTCTCTGGTTCCCTTGGTTTCGGCTATGGTTCAATGGCTGCGATGATTTATGCTGCGACGGCGGTATGTTTGATGGACTTATTTAGTAATATTTGCATGCAGCCATCACGGATGATTGTTGGTGACATGGTTAATAACAAGCAGAAGAACTTTGCTTGGTCATGGCAACAGGTCTTTTCTAATGGTGGGGGAATTTTAGCAACGATCTTGCCATTTATCTTTACGATGTTCGGGATGTCCAATACTGCTAAACGAGGAGTTGTGCCAAACACCGTTATCTGGTCATACCTTTGTGCAGCGGCGGTTCTCCTGTTTACTGGATTATGGACGGTCTTTAATGTTAAGGAATATGATCCGGAAACATATGCAAAATACCACCACATTGATCCCGAAGAACAAAATAAATCAGTCAGCCTTTGGAAATTGATTAAGACGGCACCGCGCGCTTTCTGGGAAATCAACTTGGTTCAATTGTTTAGCTGGTTTGCGATCATGTACGTTTGGACATACACGACTGGAACCTGTGCTCGTAATATTTGGCATACGTCTGATGTTACTTCTGCTGGTTATCAAGCTGCCGGTAACTGGTATGGGATTTTAACTGCTGTTTATAGTATTGCTGGTATTGTTTGGGGATTAATTTATGCCCATGCCAAGGCTGGCTCACGGAAGAAGTGGTACACATTTGGAATGATCGTCGGTGGTTTAGGGTTAGTCTGGATGACCTTTGTAACAACTAAGACTACTTCAATCATTGCAATGATCATGTTTGGGATTGGTAACTTCAGTATCAACACGATTCCATTTACCCTCCTTACTTCATCTTTGAACGGGAAAAATGAAGGTGCCTACCTCGGACTCTTCAACGTTGGAATCTGTGTACCGCAAATTGTTGCATCGTTATGTAGCTTCTTCCTCTTCCCACTTGTTGGTCACAATCAACCAATGATGCTTTTGCTTGGTGGCATCTCCCTTCTTATTGGGGCTTTAGCTGTCCAAGCAATTCATGAAGGGGTAACGGTTAAAGAAGCATAGCACTAATTAAATCTCTCCTTAAATATAGAATAGTTAAAAAGCGGGACTGGAAATCTATCCGGTCTCGCTTTTAATGATTATTTGATTGTTATTGCTTCCAAAGATTGATCTTCTTTAACGCGCAGCAACGCATTGACTGTATCAAGTGAGGTCATCAATGGTACGTTTTGCGCGATTGTACTTTGGCGGATCTGAAAGCCAAGTGAATCTTGTTCATAATCATGGCGCATGGTGTTGATAACAAGGTCGATCTGCCCGGCTTTTAGGAGGCAGTTGAGTTCATCGATATTGGATATTTCTTGATGAATGTGAATTCCGTTATCTTTAAAGTGCGATGCTGTTTGCGGGGTAGTGAAAACTTGGTAGCCAATCTGAGCAAACCGTTTTGCTAGTGGGAGAACTTCTTTTTCATCCCCGTTTTCAATCGTAAAGAGAATTTTACCATCGTTAGGGACTTGAATATGTGCGCCAGAAAAGGCTTTATGAAGTGCTTTTTCATAGGTGGTATCTGTCCCCATCACTTCGCCTGTCGATTTCATTTCTGGACTGAGGTAAGAATCAACGTTCGCTAACTTGTTAAAACTAAAGACAGGAGCTTTAACATGAATGGTTTGTGGTTCTGGATAAAGACCGTTAGTAAAGCCTTGATCAGCAAGGGACTGGCCAAGGATAACTCTGGTAGCGACTTGGGCCATTTCGATTCCCGTAATCTTGCTGAGGAATGGCACTGTTCGACTAGCTCGCGGATTAACTTCAAGGATGTACACCTCATGATTATGAACAATAAATTGGATGTTCATGATGCCGATACATTTAAGCGCAACTGCTAATTTTTCGGTAGCAGTAACGATTTGTCGTTTAATGTCATCATTAAAATGTTGTGGGGGATAAACTGCCATTGAATCTCCTGAGTGAACGCCCGCATGTTCAATATGTTCCATTATTCCAGGGATAAGGACGTCCTTTCCATCGCAAATTGCGTCTACTTCACATTCCCGTCCTTCAAGGTAGGCATCGATTAAAATAGGGTGATCAGCAGTAATGGAGGCGTTTTGTTGAAGGTATTGTTGCAGTTCTTCTTGATTATAAACAGTCTCCATGGCCTTACCACCGAGAACATAACTTGGACGAACAAGAACGGGATAGCCGATTTTTTCAGCCGCTTTGATAACGGCAGAGTGAGTAGTTGCGGTTAAACCGATTGGCTGCTTAAGATTTAGATCAGTGATAACTTGATCGAATACTTCTCGATCTTCAGCGGCATCAAGATCGTCAACGGTTGTTCCAAGAATATTAACCCCATTTTTAGCAAGACCTTCTGCTAAATTAATCGCTGTTTGTCCACCAAATTGCACGATCACGCCTACTGGTTGTTCGAGATCAATCACGTTTAGGACATCTTCAAGCGTGAGGGGCTCGAAATAGAGTTTATCTGAAACCGAGAAATCTGTCGAAACAGTTTCTGGATTCGAATTGATGACAATTGCTTCATAGCCAGCCCGTTGAATTGCCTTAACGCTATGAACGGTCGCATAGTCAAACTCAACTCCTTGACCGATCCGGATTGGCCCTGAGCCAAGGACAAGGATAGATGGCTTCTTTGTCCGTTGGCTTTCATTTTCATGGTCATATGCGCTGTAGAAATAAGGGGTTGAAGAAGCAAATTCAGCAGCACAGGTATCGATCATCTTATATACGGGGAGAACTTCATTTTGTTTTCGGAATTTCCGAACTTCTTGTGAGGAAGTATGCCAAAGGCGGGCAATTGTTGCATCGCTAAAGCCGTATTTTTTGCTGGTTATCAGTGTTTCCACATCAAATGGCTTGGTACTAAGATCGTCTTCAAGTTCCACCAAGTGTTTGACGATATCGAGGAAATAAGGGGAAATCTTAGTTAAGTCATGAGTTTGCTGAAGGGAGTACCCACGCCGAAATGTTTCTGCTAAATAAAATAACCGATCATCTTGGGGATAACGTAACTTCTTTTCAAGCATATCTGTTGGCGCATGATGAGCTTCTGCTGAAAAGAGGTCTTTTTCATCAATTTCAAGTGAGCGGACAGCCTTATGGAGAGCTTCCTCAGCTGTCCGACCAATTGCCATTACTTCTCCCGTGGCTTTCATCTGGCTGCCCAGGTGTCGATCAGCCTGAGTAAACTTATCAAACGGCCAGCGGGGAATTTTGCAGACAACATAGTCAAGTGCCGGTTCAAATTCAGCAAAAGTCGTCTTGGTAACGGGATTCTTAATTTCATCGAGGGTAAGGCCAACCGCAATTTTAGCAGCCATTTTAGCGATTGGATAACCCGTTGCCTTCGAAGCAAGAGCAGACGAACGGGAAACCCGTGGATTAACTTCGATAACGTTATACTGGAAACTTTGCGGATCAAGGGCCAGTTGGACGTTACATCCCCCTTCGATTTTGAGGGCACGGATCAGCTTGAGCGCGCAATCACGGAGCATCTGGTATTCGCGATCACTAAGGGTCTGATTAGGGGCAAATACGATGGAGTCACCGGTATGAATTCCCACTGGGTCAAAGTTTTCCATACAACAAACGACCATTACATTGTCAGCTGCATCCCGCATTACTTCAAACTCGATTTCCTTATAACCAGCGATTGACTTTTCAATTAAACATTGGGTGACGGGGGATAATTCCAAGCCATTCTTGGCAACGGTACGCATTTCTGCATCATTATGGCAGATCCCACCGCCTGTACCACCCATGGTAAAGGCTGGACGGACGATTACTGGATATCCACATTGGTGTGCGAATTCGACTGCTTCATCAACAGTATTAACTGTCTGCGAGGCGGGAACAGGTTCACCAAGTTCATTCATTAATTCCTTAAATTTTTCGCGGTCTTCTGCTTCATCAATCGAATCCAGCTTAGTTCCAAGAAGTTCAATTCCTAATTCGTCAAGGAGACCAGTTTCAGATAAAGAGACAGCTAAGTTGAGGCCGATTTGTCCGCCAAGGGTTGGTAAAATTGCATCGGGATATTCTTAACGGATAATTCGAGAGAGGGATTCAACCGTTAATGGTTCGATGTAGACATGATCAGCAATTTCCTTATCAGTCATGATTGTTGCTGGATTAGAATTAACAAGGATGGTTTCGTATCCTTCTTCGCGGAGGGCAAGACAAGCCTGCGTGCCAGAATAATCAAATTCAGCTGCTTGGCCAATAATAATAGGACCAGACCCGATGACAAGAATTTTATGAATATCAGTTCGTTTAGGCATAGGTGAGGACCTCCTTATTACTGTCAATTAATGCCATGAATTTATCAAAAAGCTGTTCAGCATCGTGGGGTCCTGGCGCAGCGTCTGGATGGAACTGAACGGAAAATGCAGGATACTTTGAATGCTGGAGTCCTTCAACCGTGCCATCGTTCACTTCAAGGTGGGTGATTTGGAGGTCAGTATCATCAATGGAGGATGGATCAACCGCAAAGCCATGATTTTGGGAGGTGAATGCGATCTTTCCTGTTTGGAGATTACGGACGGGATGATTAAAACCGCGGTGACCAAATTTCATCTTATAAGTTTTGGCACCATTAGCTAGGGCAAAGATTTGATGGCCCATGCAAATGCCGAAAATGGGAAGATGTTTTTCTAATTCCGCGACGGTTGCAGCTGCGTCTGTCATTTCAAGCGGATCACCAGGCCCGTTGGAAAGGAGGATACCGTCTGGATTGAACGCCATTATTTCACTGATCGAGGTGTTATAAGGAAGGACAATTGCATTGCAGTTTCTTTTATTTAATTCACGGAGAATGCTATTTTTCATCCCGAAGTCAAGAACAACAACAGTTCGCTTAGTTCCCGGATTAGCGTAGGATTCCTTAGTAGATACTTTGCTAATAATGTTCTGGGTTGGCGAAGTTTGTTTTAACTGTTCAATCTTATCTTTAATATCGGTAATATTATCGGTCATAATTCCGCGCAATGTTCCATATTGACGAAGCTTACGGACTAGTTCACGTGTATCAATTCCTTGGAGGCCAGGAATGTGGTGCTTTGCTAAGAAATTAGGGAGTGAGTCGGTCATGCGCCAGTTGCTGGGAACACGAGCAACATGATGACAAATTACGCCCTTGATTTGAGGATACAATGTTTCGTTATCTTCACTATTAATCCCATAGTTGCCAATGAGGGGATTGGTAAAGACTAAAATCTGATTGGCAAATGATTGATCGGTAATTGCTTCTTGATAGCCGACCATCCCTGTTGTGAAGACAACCTCACCAAGAGTTGCCTTGGTAGCGCCAAAACCCTCGCCGGTATAGACAGTACCATCTTCTAGAATTAAATATCGTTTCATGAGTTTCATCCTTTCTTGCAAAACCCTTCCACTGATCACATAAACTAGTTGCACGTTGTAAAAAAGTTTAATAAAAAACGCTTAAACCATTGGTAATGGGCTTAAGCGTATACGAAAAATTGAATATATATGTATGATTCAATGTTAGTAATACAACGCTGCCCTTGTTAGCCTCACGGGACCAAATTAAAGGATAATGATTGATACTAAACTACTGTAATTTTATGCTTTTGTCAAGTTATTAATGAATTTTTATGCAAAAAATATGTTTATTATAAACAAAAAACTGCATAAAGACTTTTAGGTATTATAACAAATCTTATTTAAAATAAAAGTAGAGTCTGCAAATTTTGTCTGCAAACTCTACTTTATTTAGAATAATTAGGCTTGGTAAGTTTCCTTGATAAAGAGAACTGAAATTGCACCTAAGAGGGCAGAAATACCGGTAACAAGCATCATGTTGACTTGGGAACTACCAAGTAATGGGAAGAGACCAAAACTAAGTAGTGAGGCAACCATTTGTGGTACACAGATTGAACCATTAAATAGGCCAAGGTAAGTACCCATGTGTTTACCAGATAAGGCATTTGTAACCATTGTTAATGGGTAAGTGTTCATTGAAGCCCAAGCAATTCCGATCAAAACGAAGGAGAAGATAAGGGCGTTTTGTGAATGGATAAAGAAGATTGATGTGTACCCAATAGCCCCGAGCAAAAGACTGAAAGCATAGCCAGCTTTGTGGTGGTTATTAGGAACTTTAGCCAAAACATATGACCACACAACTGCCGCAATTGATTGAACCGCAGTCATAACACCGTACCAGTTACCAGCAGCTTGGTAGGCAGCAGAAGAAGCATTCGTGGTTAACCAAACATTCTTAGCGATGGCCCCAACCGCATAAGTTGAAAGGTATTGGAAAGAGAACCAGCAGAAGAATTGAACTAATGCGACATTCCAAAATACCCGTGGAGCATGCTTTAAGAGGGTAAACCAGTTTCCGCCTTTTTTATTATCTTCCTCTGAAATGCCATGGTAACGAGCATAAGTTGCGGGATCATATTCGTGAACCCGGAAGATAGTAAAGAGACAGGTGATGACTAAAATAACAGCGCCAACGTAGAACGAAATTACAACTGATTGGGGAACGACACCCTTTTTAGCAGTGTTTGATACACCCCACCATGTCAAAAGGAATGGGAAAATGGCTGCTAAAACGGCACCAGTATTACAAATTAAACTTTGGATCCCGTATGCATAACTCTTTTGGTCATCATTAACCATATCACCAACCATCATCTTGAATGGCTGCATTGCCATATTTGATGAAAGATCAAGGAAGGCAACGGTAATAGCCCCAAACCAGAGGGCTGCTAACGAACCGTATCCAAAGCCGAAACTTCCTGAATTAGGCAGTAAAATCATAACGATGACGGCAATGACCATCCCAATTAACAAGTAGGGAAGACGCCGACCACCAAGCTTGGGCGCCCATGTTCGGTCAGAGTAATAACCAATGATTGGCTGCACGATCAATCCTGCAAGTGGTGGAAGTAAGAAGAACCATCCCAAATTATTAGGATTAGCACCAATTGTTTGGAAAATCCGGCTCATTTGCGAACCTTGTAACGTAAAGGCGATTTGAACCCCAAGGAAACCAAAGTTAATCATCCAGATGGTACTCTTTGGTAAGATTGGTAATCCAGTCGTCGAAGTTTCTTGGTCTTGGTTAAGTACAACAGACTCATCTTGACTCATGAAAAACAACTCCTAACGAAAAAATGTATAAAATAATTGCAATTCGAGCTGGTGTAAGCTCTTACACGATTAATATAACAAACTTATTCTTTTTGTGCAACCGCTTGCAAAAAAGAATGATAAAAAGTCGCGGTTTGTTTCAATTAAAATCGCGACTTTCTAATATTCTAATGATTTTTCGCTTAGGAGTCTTACGCTATTTCGCGGTGTGATATGGACTGGGATAAATTGTGAGTCATCATCGTTCAATAGGCTCCTAACTGCAATGAGTCCCATTTGATAAAAGTCCTGGGTTACGCTTGTAATAGTTGGAATGGTGATATCACAGAGAAAAGTCCCATCGATACTAATAAATGATAGGTCTTTCGGAATATCAAGGCCTAGTAAATGAGCCTCTCTGATCATGCCCACGGCCACCATATCACTAGCTGTGATGATCGCGTCAAGATCCTTATTCATTAGTGTTTTGAGCATGTTTTGTTGAGGACCAAAACTGTAATCGCCATATTCAACCCATTCCATATGAGGAATCAAGCCGTGTTCAGTCAGTGACCGTTGGTAGCCATGAAGTCGCTGCTTTCCAGTTGAAGAACGATCAATGCCGGCTAATCCAATTCGGGAGTGTCCGCGTTCAATTAAATAGTTAGCGGCTGAATAACCAATTTCCTCGTTATTTGAACTTGTAAATTTAAATCCAGTATACCGGGGATCATCTTCATCATAGACCGATACTAACCGGCAAGGAGTATTACTTTCTCGTAGGGTGCGAGCGGCTTGTTCATCGAGGGAAGTTGCGACTAGCAGAATACCGGCAACGTGTCGTTCGAGGGCAACGCTAATTGCTTGATTAAGCAGTCGGGCATCATGGTTCCCGGCGTAAAGAATAAACATTTGGTAACCAGCTTTATCTGTTTCTGCTTGAATAGCAGCGATGATATCATTTGAAAAATTCGTTTGAGTATTATTTAAGATGACGGCAATTAACATACTGCTGTTGGCAGCTAATTCAGCCGCTGCGAGGTTTTTCTTGTATCCTAGTTCTTTAGCGATTGCTTCAATCTTAGCCGCAGTTTCGGGACGGTAGGATTTCGCTTTTTTGGATAAAACACGAGAAACGGTGGCCGTTGAAACATGGGCCCGTTGAGCAATATCTTTAATTGTTGGCTTCATAATCGGGCTTCCTTTATTATTTTCCTTATTAAATCTATTATAAGAAAATAACAGCTCTTTGTAAACGTTTTCAATCAGGGCTTAATCATTATTTAAAACAAAAATAGGCCGAAAGAAAAATTCTTCCAGCCTACATAGCTATTCTTTATTTCCGTTTCGTAATGATAATTTCACGACTGCCTCACAGCGTGCTGTTTGGGGCATCATGTCAATTGGTTGAATGTAGTCAACGTGATAGACACTAGTTAACCGCCGTAAGTTGCGGGCGAGAGAAGCCATCCCACATGAGACGTAGGCAAACTTTCGCGGCTTAACTTTTAAGATTTGCTTGATTAATTGATCATCTAACCCGGTTCGCGGAGGATCAACAACAAGGGCATCAAAGTTGAGTCCTTCTTTTTGCCAGCGGGGAAGAACTTCTTCTGCTTTGCCGACTTCATATTTAGCGTTAGTGATATTATTTAGCTTGGCATTTTCGTTCGCATCAGCCACTGCTTCGGGGATGATTTCCATTCCGCGAACAGCTTTCACCCGCGATGCAAGTGAAAGACCGATTGTCCCGATCCCGGCATATGCATCAATTAAGGTATCATCTTGGTCTAGTTCAAGGGCCTTAGAAGCTTCTTCGTACAATACCTCTGTTTGTTCAGGATTTAGTTGTAAGAATGAACGTGCTGAGAGTTTAAAATCAAGCCCCATCAAGCTTTCAAGGATTGAATCTTTTCCAGCGAGGTGGATCATTTTATCACCCCAAACTAAGGGTGTATCACCTGGGTTAACGTTTTGCATAACTGAAACAACTGCTGGTAGTTCTTTTTCAATGCGTTCAAGCAATTCGCGTTTGTGAGGAAGTTTAGCAGAATTAGTAATGAAGGTTAATTGGACTTCCCCAGTTGACCATGATTCCCGAACGGCTAAGGTCTTGACGATACCGCTATTGTGCTTTTCATCATAAACCGGGATTTGCAAGTCTTCGATCATCTTTGTAACGGCGCGAACTGTCTCCATTGTACGGGGCATTTGAACAGCACAAGTCTCCATATCAACAAGGGTATGACTGTTTGGTTGGTAAAGACCGGCTGCCACTTTGCCGTTGACCATCCGCACCTGGAATTGGGCCTTGTTACGGTAACCGTATTCTTCAGGGGCTGCAATAGTTGGGCGAACATCGTAATTACGGTAGCCGTATGGTTGAAACTTTTCGAGACTATCGATGATTACTTGCCGTTTAAACTTTAATTGTTGTTGGTAAGCGAGGTTTTCAAGTTCAAAACCACCAGCGATATCAGCGTACTCATCTCGTGGCGTTACCCGATCCCGACTCTTTTTCCGGATCCGGTGAATTTTAGCTTCAAGGTAGCGCGGGAGAACGCGTGTAACTTCCGCGACCACGACTTCATTTGGCAGGGCACCAGGGACGAAACATACCTTGTGCTTATAGTAGCCGATTCCGTGCCCGTTAACGCCAAGGCGACGAATCGTGAGGGGGAATCGTTTCCCAACCCATACATCAACATCTTGTTCATGTTGTTTAGTTTGTGTCATATTATTTCTCCGTTCTATTAATTCAATGTGTTGACTATTTTAGCACATCTCTAAATACCACTGGACAAATATGTCAGAGATGAAAAATCGCGTAATTAATTTTCGGAATGATAACTTAGCCAAACTTATAGTCAATTATTATGGAAATAGTCAATTAAGTGTGCATATTACTAATAATATGTTTTTTGAACGAGTAAAATATAGTAGAATAACAATGTGAAATGTTGCATAAATAACTTAAAGGAAGTGACACGTTTGAAAATTGCTGCAATTGCCGGGTCAAATGCTAATCATTCATACAACCGGATGTTATTAGAATTTATTGCCCGTCATTTTAGTGATGATGATATTGATGTGATTGATATTCGTCAAGTGCCAATGTTTAATGAAAATTATAAGGGAAAGATTCCTGAGGCTGTTGCTGATATTGATCGTCGTGTTTCAAGCGCCGATGCTGTTATCATTGCCAGCCCAGAATACAACCACTCTGTTACCTCTGCTTTAAAGTGTGTAATTGAATGGCTTTCCTATGAAGTTCATCCATTAGAAAATAAGCCAGTCATGATCATCGGTGCTTCTACCCATGACCAAGGCTCATCCCGTTCTCAAGTTCAATTACGAGATATTTTGATCTCACCAGGTGTTAATGCTTATATTTTCCAAAACGAAGAGTTCTTTATGAGTGATGCCGCTAATATCATTGATAAAGATGGTGACATTACTAACGAAACGACTATTCATTTCTTAGAAAAATGTATGCGTGAATTCAAACACTACGCCAAGGCAATCAATCGTATGGTTGCTGAAAAGAAGGAGGCGAAGAAGTAATGAAAATCCTTGCTTTAGTTGGAACTAATGCCAATTTCTCATATAACCGGATTTTGCTTAAATACATGAAAAAGCACTTCCGTCAAATGGCTGATATTGAAATTGCTGAAATTAGCCAATTGCCACCATTTAGCGTTGATGCCCCTCTTTCTGAACAAACAGAGGTATGGAAGTTAAAGCAAAAAGTTAAGGCTGCAGACGGAGTTATCTTCTCAACTCCTGAATATGACCATGGGATTCCAGCGGCCTTAAAGAGTACAGTAGAATGGCTTTCTTACAAGACTGATGTATTAAAACGCAAGCCAGTTATGGTTGTCGGTGTATCTTATGGACGCCAAGCTTCTGCAAGATCTCAAGTTCAAATGCGGCAGATTCTGGTTTCTCCTGATTGTGATGCTAACCTATTACCAGGAAATGAAGTTCTGATTGGTAATGCTAGTCATTCCTTCTCCAAAGACGGTCGGTTAATTAATGCCGAAGCACGTGATAACCTTGAAAACTGCTTTACCCATTTTGTGGAATACATTCAAATCTTTGAAAATGCAAATAAGGAGGGACTGGATATGTCCGTTAAACAACCAACGATCAGTGAAGCTTACATTAATTTCCCTACTGGTCGGTTGACATTAAAAGAAGTTCAACAAATCTTCAGTACAATCCCATTTGAAATTGACTTAATTGACAGTACTGACCATTTCGCATGGTTCTCTGACAAGCCAAATCGGGAACACGTTCGGAATGTAGCTTCTCTCGGGGAAACTGTTCAAGAATGTCATCCACCGTTGGCTGTTCCGGCTGTTATGAAGATTATTAACAGTTTCCGGAATGGTGAAAAAGACGTTGTTACCCGTCCATTATGGATGAATGGTCACCGTTCATTGATTCAATACTACGCTTTACGTGATGTTAATGGTCATTACCTTGGAACCATCGAATTTACTGGTAGTGTGGAATACATTCTTAACCTCTTCGAAAATGGTGCATGGAGTACTGATGGTAACACTGGTGCATCTAAGCATGAGAATGCTAATGACAACAGTGAAGAAGCTGACAGCGTTGATGCATCAACTGGTGCTTCAGAATCAAGTGATGATGATAACGCCGACAGTGTTAGTGAAGTGGTTGCAACCCCAGCACCAGCAGCAAACGATGATACTGATGCGGACGCTACAACAGGCGTATCAGATGCAGGCAGCGTAGACGCAAATGATGATGAGGCAGATGCGACAACAGGTGCATCCGAGAACTAATTATGAATAATGAATTGATGGCGCAACGGCATGTGATGACTCATCACGCTCTTGGAACTCGCATAAATTTAACGATTTTTGGTAACGAATATTTTTCGTTGTTAAAGAAATCAATGGACCTAATTGACCACTATGAGGATCAATTAACGGTTAACCGTAATGAATCAGAAGTAATGTCGGTAAATCATGGTGCAGGGAAAACCCCGAAAATGGTATCGCCAACGACTTTTGACCTCATTGAACTGGCAGTGAAATATAGTCGTGAAAACTTTGGCTTTAACGCTTTGATCGGCCCGTTAGTAAAACTATGGAAAATCGGTTTTGCGGGAGCACACGTGCCAAGTGATGCTGAGATCAAAGAGCGGTTAAAGTTGATCGACCCTTATAAAGTATTGCTGAACCGAGACGCACGGACGGTATATTTAGAAGAGCCGGGGATGGAATTAGACCTTGGCGGGATTGCAAAAGGCTATATTGCGGACCGTATTCGTGATCTTTGGATTGAAGCCGGCGTTCCCGCGGGAATTATCGACTTAGGGGGAAATCTCTTATTTGTTGGTAAGTCGCCACGGCGGGATGATGGGCAGTGGATCATCGGTGTGCAGGATCCGCAACTGCATCGTGGTGAAAATTTGGCAACTGTCCGTGAGCCGGCTTGTTCGGCAGTTACATCTGGGATTTATGAACGATTTTTGATCAAAAATGGTCGTCGTTATCACCATTTACTAGATCCTCGGACTGGATACCCGTTAGAGACTGATTTGAGCAGCGTGACTGTTTTTACTGATCAATCGGTAATGGGTGAAATTGAGGCCAAGCGACTCTTCTTCAATGGTGAACCAATTACAGGCTGGAAAGCGCGTCCTGGTAACCGTGGCGCTATCTTTATTCATAATGATGAATCAATGGTAAATGTTGGTTTTGAATAAAATTTAATTTCATTTAAGCGTAGGTAAACGAAATGTTTACCTACGCTTTTTTGTGTGCGCCCGGCATGGGTATTAGCTAGGCGGTGAGAGTCCGCTATGGGCCGTAGTAGTCGGAACCATGAGCTGAGGACAAGGGTGTCCACTGTGAGGTGGAATCTGAAGGAAGTCTAAG
>OBYJ01000284.1_pt1 | contig 35666 bp, 29 predicted proteins | sample 1495481 | NCBI WGS metagenome assembly OBYJ01 (sample SAMEA2580197, study PRJEB22360) | human gut metagenome | biome: human gut; feature: human-associated habitat; material: faeces | place: Denmark | collected 2008/2010
GGGCTGGCCAAAAATACGGCGCGCTTAACAATGCTGGCCTCGATTGCCAACATGTTCATCGGAAATTGCTTCGAAAATCGAACTAAGGTGAGCTTCGTCTAGGATAACTGTATCTATTGGGGAGGAAATTGATTGATTAGGCCCCAATCAACTCCTCCTGAATGGAAAATTTCGGCCAGATCCTTTGAAAATTAAGTCTCTAAAGGCCATTGGGAAGAATCAAGCATTTTACAGAGCTTCCTTTAAATTTGGTCTCCCGGACCACCGCCTTAGTTCGAGAGACCTCCTAGCTTTACGAACCAACCGCTTCTTTTGCTTGTTTCCGTGCTAATGCTCGACGGGACCCTCCTTTTAACTCTATTAAATAATAGAAGTTAATAATTCTGTCAGCGACCCCGTCAGCGATGTATTTTTCACTCAGCCACTCATACCAGTCAGTGCATTGTCTTTGGCCGACTATGATCGTAGACGAGTTATCGGCGCGACTTTTAATAATTTCATAGACGAAAGTTTGCTTCTGAGCAGTTAGAGTCCCCAGACCGAACTCATCGATTGTGAGTTGGTCCGCCTCATTGATTTTTTCTAGCGCCTAGTTTTTTTAGCCTTTGAGAGCCTTTCCACAAGTTCACTCAGACTCCAGTATCTGACGTTAAAGCCTCTTTCGATCGATTCAGAACTATATCCTTCGCAAGGAAGCTTTTTCCACAGCCTGTGGCTCCCGTGATAGCAATTGATTGACCGTCGCGACGACTGTCTCTTCATTGATGAGGCACTCTCTTAGCGATCCATCGACATTCAACTATCTCTTCCAGGGTTTGACGGCTGCCCCCTCGGCACAGCTCAAAGTCAAACTGCTTCAGACTATGTCTCTCGGGGCAAGCCGGCGATCTTAAATCTTTTTTCCGCCCCTAGTTCTTTTCGGACGGCGCGTTCTGCTTCTAAGCAGACAAGAAGACGTCTTAAGAACGGTTGTGACGCCAAGCCGGATTCATGAGCTGTTCGTGCAACAACGAATCAAAGGCATTCATTCTGTACTCCCTAATGAGATCCATGATTCTTTCCTCTAGCTTGCTACGCTGCCATTTGTAGCAGACTACTTTCATTGGCCGCTTCTCTATTCACTTTCTCCTGCCAGGGCTCAACTCCGCTGGAGCGTGAACCGGACAAGGCGGCATTTTCTCTTAGGTTTTCCATAACATTAGCTCTCCACTTTTCTTTTCCTCAAGATTGGTTCATAGTGTTCGGCGCCTCTGAGAATTCGGTCAGCTCTTTGCTCACGTTGATGCACTTGGGCTGCTCTCCGGCGGATAGTGACGATTTCTTTCTTGCCGGCATTTGTGAGTTTGTCTTTTAGTTCTTCTAAATTCCAACCCGCTCCTAGATCGCGCGGTTCTTCCAAGATGTTTTCGAACCGCTCTACTCCTAATTCAGAGAAGTGTTTATTGATAAATCTGCGTAACGGGCTCCGGCTAATTCATCTGTCATTCCGGTTAATTGCTTATATAGTGGTTGAGAGTTTGATCAGGCTTTGCATATGCTTACTATTAATTCAGCCGCTTCTTATTTGCATAAATCTTGGGCCGGAAATTTTCATTTCAAGATCTTCAATGGTCAGGTTGATACCGTCTCTGAGGGGAAGTTCTCCGATAAGGCTCCTCCTCTCATCCCTAAAGGAAGTGTATCCGTCGGTAAAGTTGAAGCGTAAACCAAAATCAAACTTTCATTTCCTAACTCTCCCTGAGCCTCAAAGGGTTTAACTTCTCCGAAATTCAAAAATTTCTCAAAAATCCCTTCCAATAGGTCAAAGGGTCACATAGACCGCTCAAAACAACCTATGTACAGTTACGCCTCAACAAGCAACGTTTCTGAGGTTCTTCAAAAGGGAGCCGAAGAAACCTCGGTGATGAGCCGGAGTTAGTTTCTTGTTCCAGTTCTTTCTTTTTAATGGTTAATAGAAAGAATCGGTAATTGAGCGAAAGCTCAGAAAACAAGACCGAGAGTTAAGCCGGTTGTACCGGCGCCGAGTTCAAAAGGTAAAACTTTTAATTAGGAACTCTTGGCCGTCTGTAAAGGGTCAATTAAAAGACTTAGTCAGACGGATCGGAAAATTGTCTGTGAATCCGCGGAGGACTTTCAGGCTCTCATCCGATCAGTTCCGAAGCATCTTTGAGGTTCCACAAAGATTCTTCGAAGTGCTTGAGAAGAGTTTGCTCCTCTCAACAGCTGCTTAACTGCTGACCTCACCGTATTGAACGTCCTGCTCCGGACGGAGGAAGGCTGGAGAACTTCTCCTCGCGGTAGAAGTTTTAACGAGCAGTTTTGATTTCGGATCTTGCTTCCCGAAGTCAACACTTCGAAGCGGCTGATGCCGTGCTGAGGAAAACTTCGACCTCGTGTCGAAATTGCGCAGACTGCTTCCTGGTAAGGAGACAAGAAGCGCAGAGGAAAATTTAGAGAGACCGAAGACGGACGCTTCCGGAATTTATTCCGGCGCGGCAGAAAGTCAGTAAAGGGGAACGTGGTTAAGAGGATGTGTATTGCCCATCCAAATCTCCTCCCTCACCTTTAATGATCGACTGCACGGTTTGGCGACAGGCGTCTATCTGAGGCGGTTCTTTTGGATTGGATTTGTTTAAGGCGAATTTCTAAACCTTTCCTGTATCAGGGTATCGGGTACCAAACTGCAGGAAAGACAATGAAAGAGATTTCATCTTGGTTCGAGGTCTTGCCTGTCGATGAAAATCGATTGACCGAAGCCGTGAGGCCGAGCCTTCGCTTCAAATTCAAACTTAGGAAAACGTTTCAGACGTCTGAGGGTTCTTGCTCTTCGAGCATTCTCTCTTAATGTTCCGGGTCGGCCGGCCCCGCGAGGGCCAGCTAAAGGCCGAATCTTTTCTCAACTGCTAACTATCCGGGTTAGAAATTTTTGTTAAGTGTCTTTTGAAATGGCTTTGTCAACCTTCGGTAGCAATAGTGAAACGCTAATGTAATGTTAGTAACCCTAATAGTAATGTGGTGGAAATTAGTTAAACAGTAATGAACCTTTTTGCACTATTAGTACAACTATTTGCACTTGTAGTATTACTTTTATTACCAAATTGGTAATGTACGCTAAACCATATTATCCCATGGCTAATTATTTGTAACCCAGTCATTACTATTTTAGTAATATTTGATTCAATCTAAACAACGGAATGAAAGCATTACGAAGGGAGTTTTTTGCCTCTTAATATGAATTAATGCTGTCCTTAGTCACCTAACAAAAGTTTCTACCTAAAGTTGGTCATAACTATCCCCTGGCTTCTTTTATAGGGTGATCATTAATCTGTCGTTAAGACATTTACTTAACCCTATGCAGGAGATGCAATATGAAGAAATCAGTCTGTCAAATTTTTAACAAAAACTGTCTGGAAACGGGGTTGAAACCTGATATCCCCACAATCAACGCAGCAGCTCTTGAGTACGTAAAACGTTTTCCTCTCTTTAATGTTCCTGCCATTGCATTTTCCGACATTGATTTTGATGAGACCATTGCTGCCTACCTTCCCTATCCCATCGTGAAGGTAGTTCCGCTGGGTAGAACACCGGTTGAATCAAAGAAGATTTTCCCTTCAATCGCAGATTGCATCCGTCTCCTTAACGCTTATGCCCAGGGCGATCAAAAGTACTACACCGAATTGGAAGACCGCTTCATGAAACCCTCCAAGATTGTTTCTCGTCAGCAGTTCATGGAGACAGTCATCGCATGGGCTTTCATCTTCTTCTATTTAAAGATCCGCAGAGACCATCGCTATTTCACGGCCCTTTCTTTCTTGCTCTCTTCCCATACGCTCATGAGTTATGTGAACCGCTTTGAATTTGTTTTGCAGGATAAGAATGTCTCTCCGGAAGAAGCCGAAGAAATGCAGTCCCGCCGCATCTGGAGAACTTTGTCTGTTTTGAAAGATCCAATCCTTCTTAATCCTCATTTAGATCAATTTCTCCAAGAATTGGCACCTCACGTTCAAAAGGAAGAGTTCCCAATGGTCGCGCTCGAGCGCATCCCTGAGCTTTACGACTCTGTCGGAGGAAACCATGAGAAGATTGACATCTACATGAGCGGAGAATTGGACGATTTTGCTAAGCAGTACGCCGCAGAGTCCGGAATCAGTCTCTCTAATCCTTCTACTGCGGTTTTGAATAAAAACCGAGGAATTAGCAAAGGAAGAGCGAGCGGTTATGGAATGGATATCCCTGTTGGAATATCCAACAAAGACTTTATTTACGCCTTTGTCGACGTAGTTAGTTTGATGTCTTTTGTGGTTAAACGTCGTTTCGGCTTAAAGAATAAACTGAGCGCCCTGTTTGTCCTTTACACACTGCAGCATCTGCCCTTCTTTAATCTTCAAACGGACTTCCGCAACATTAAAACTTCCAAACTTTGGCCGGCTTTGGTTCACAAGGACGGTCAAACATCTGTCATTGCTGCTGCAGGTCCGCTTGTCCATTTTTCTTCGACTTCCTTAGATCATCACGGACCTTTTGATTATCAGAAATGGACTGTCCATGGCTTTCCAAAGAATCTTGCTCCTTTTAATACTCCTAAAGGTTTTCAGAAAGATGCTCGTAAAAGTCTCAAACAGTTAAACCAGTGCTGCAATTCTTTCCTTAAATCGTTCCTCCATTACCACCATAACAATGGCTAAACCTTCCCTGCCCCTCGCCGATTGCCTGAGGCCTTTTAACCAATCTGACCGCCATAACGTTCAGCCATTGATCAATGAGCTGAGACAGGCGGTCGGAGACGACCATCTGCTTGCCATACAAACCGAGCTTTTTGAGGTATTGGTAAAGATCGTCGGCAATCTTCCTTTGAGTTCCGGCTCAGGATACTTTTGGCCGGGAAGCTACGTCGACTTCTCCTTAAAGTTAAGCCGTATTGCGTTAAACCTTCTGCGCCAGCGCATCCAGTTCTTCACAATGCCGCTGGCTCAGAAAGAGTTTGAGACACAGCTTTTAAAACTCTTCGTTTTAATCATCTGTTTCTTCCTTAACTTACGCATTACGGCCATGACATTCTGTGTGATTGCCAAGAACGGCGATGAGTTTCGGTTTGAAGTTCCTTACGAAGATTGGTTCAAGGAACACGAGGGGCAGGAACTTACGCTCTACTACAATGTCGATCCTGATCCTGAAGCTGCAGCCGGCAACATCAATCGTCTCATCCTTAAATATCTTCCGGAATCTCTCCAAAAGCGTTTTGCAAAGAGCTTTAAGCGAGGATACCTTGCGCTGCTTTCCAAATTTATCCGCGGAGACTTAGGGAGTATTGTGAAGGATGAATTCATCCTCATCTTAATCTCTCAAGCAGAATCCATTCTCAGAGAGCAGATGACAGTTGAATTTGCCAGACAAGGAGAGGAGCCGCCTCACTATATTCCTTCGCTCCTGAGCTGGGCGATTTGCGCCCTGCTCGCGAGCGATCTCTCTCCTGAAGCAGCTCTTAGAAAATCGGATGCCATAGGGAATAAAGAACCACTCCAAATCGTTGCGCGTGCGATCACGTGCAAAGACGGAGAAATCTACGCTGTCGTTGAATATTTCTTTCCTCTCTTAACGGCCAAACTTCAAGAACTCTTTCCTCGCCAGACATGGCGAGAGAAAGAGGTTCTCAGAATGTGCTGTCAATGCGGGATCTTTGATTTGAAAGAAGGCTCCACCTTTGAAGAAGTCGCTAACCGCATTGAAATTCATAAGAAAGGCGGAAAAGAGGTTGTCTCTACGCCCGTACAAGGTCTTCGCTTTAATAATTTTCTTCTTTATGTAGCGAATGACAGCTATTTCGGAAGAACTGTTCAATCTCTCCAAGCTAAACACTCCGTCAATGCTAATGATAAGAAACTGAAGGAGCTCGGTCTCTACAAGCCTGTTGCTAAATGGCAATGGGAAGACAAGAAACTGATGATGGAACGTTTGAAGCCCTACTTTGAAGAGGTATTAGCACCAAAAACAGAAGAGGATAAGGAAAGAAAGGAATTTTTTGCCCGAATGCTGGAAGACGCTCGCAAGCGTTGGAAGGCCCAAGAACAGGCACTCAAAGAAGCCGAAGAAGCAAAAGTCCCACCGGCAATTCTTGCTCAGCGTAAAGCCGATTTAGAGCATGCTTTGCGAGCATTCGAAGAAGCGAAAGAAAAATTTGACTGCGAATTCAACGTAAAGAAGAAACAAGCCAAAAACAAAAAGGCGAAGTCCAAGGAAGCCGCTGTCAAAGCAGCTTCTGAAGAAGCGTCTCCCGAAACTACTAAAACTGAAGAACCTGTAAAAGAAATGTCTAACACAAACTTAATCGTCGTCCGAAAATCCGAAGAACCTTCTGTTCCGACGATCCAAACCTCGCACGCAATTAAAGCCTCGTGCAAACTCGTCTTTAATGCTCTTTGCCACGATACAAGCAGATTCTTCAGCAGTGTTGGGGAATGCTTTTCTGTGCACAGTTGGCTGGCTAAACGCGGCTACCGACTGGTGAAAATCGATTCTGAAGAATCCTCTCCTTCTAATGCTCCAAAGAAACCTGAAGTTAAACAGATTACTTGTGAGTCTAAGAAGGCCGCTGTCAATGAAGACAACTCTTCTGTAATCGTCAATCCGGCTCCTGAAGCTTCCGTTACCGTAGTGCAAACTCCAACGGTCCAAGACACACAAGCTGGAACTGCAGCCCTTGAATCTGTTGCAGAAAAGCCTTCGAAGGAAAACAAAACCACATCTCCTGAAAATACAGCTACTGCTCCCGCAGAAACCGTTGACCATGGCCAAACCACCGCAGAAGAATCAACGAAATTAAGCAGAGAAGTCGCTAATCCGGAGCTTCAACAGCAGTTAGTCCAACGACTTAATGAATCAGTAGAAAAATCTTCCATCCATCCGGAAAAACTTGCCGATATGGAAATGGTTGCTGAAATCAAGAGACTGGCTTCTTTGAAGAATAAGGATAAATCCGACAGTTTGTCGGATAAGAAGACTTCTCAAGAAGCCAAGGCCAATTCCAAAGAAAATGCAACAGCTAAGGCTGGGGCTCAATTCGTTGCTCAGCAAACCCGACCATCCTCCTCATCTAATGCTCAAGCAAAGTCTGACAAACCCTCTGGTTCTCAGAATCCGCCTGTCGATTCCGCTTTGGGAACGTCCTCCGCAACCGAGACAGAAAAGCCTAAAGCAAAACGCGATCGCAAAAAGAAATCAGATACGCCATCCGCTGATGCAACTGAGAAGGCAGCCGCCGCTCCGAACGTCAAACAAGCTGAAAAGCAAAAGGCCTCAAATGAAGCAAAACCTGTCTCTGCTGCAAAACCTAAAGCGAAAGCAGACGTGTCTAATCTGTCGAAATCAAATGCAGCTCCTTCTGACCAGAATCCTCCGAAGGCTAAACGCGGTCGAAAGCCAAAAGCTCTTCAGTCTGCTAATTCTCAGGCAAACAATGAAACTGCGAAGTCAAAGGAAGTTTCTGTTGTACAGACTGCAAAGACAGCTAAATCCGCTGCTCAAACAGTTAAAGCCACGACTCAAGCTAAAGCAGAAGTTAAGCCGGTACCTAATACTCGCGCAAAGGCGCCTTCTTCGGGTAAGTCTTCGGCTAAGGCAATACAAGCAGCTTTAACCGCTTAACCGTCCTTCTCTTAATTCTCAAAACATTCCAAATCGACCGTTTTTACGGCCGATCGGGGGAGTTTTGTACCCAACGAATACCTATTGAAGCTTTTTATTATGGCCACACTTCATTTACCTTCTCGAGACAAGGTCATCTTGAGCCGTACGGAAACCAGGAAGAAATTCGACGAGTTGCCGGACTGGGACAAAATGATGCTTTCCCGGGCAGCCATGAGAGCCCTCTTCATGGACAATCCGGATGTCATCCTGACGATCGACAAATTAAAGGTTATCTCTCGCGACCATAAACATCCTCAAAACCGTAAAGATCCTTACGGCAGGAAAATCTGGTACCTCCCTAATCGTTACCTCAGACCGGAATACGAATACACCTTAAAGCCCAAGGAAAAGCCGACTTGGGAGGAAATGGCTAAGGAGTATAAGTCGAAGAGGATCAAATCTTCCAGATCAGTGACCTCCGCACAGAAGGAAAACAGAAAGATCCAGCTCTGCCATCGACATTTCTACGTGGATGAATACATGGAGCTCATGGCGACTAAAGCCAAAAGAGATCGTCTTAAACGTATGCAAACTCGAGAGCCTTACAAGTACACCAGAAAGATCGTCTTAAAGCTCAGTAAATCCGACCAGCGCTCCAAAGAGCGCGAGGTACTGAAGAAGATGAGCCAGACTTACACGGCCCACGAAATCATCACTTATCAGAAATGGTACGAGTGGCGTGAAAAAGCCAGAAAGCTCCTTCCCTTAAAGGCCGAGTACTTCAACCAGTGTCTGAGACGTTATCGGAACAAGGCCTTAAGCCGCGGAGAAAAGTTTTCTAAAGTCCGTCCGCTTAAACCTTGTCTCGATCTCAACCACGAAGTCTATTACCGCTCCAAGCGAGACAAATACATCCCGCTCGAAGTCTTTAACCACACTTTTAATCCTTTCCCTAATGTTCACTATCCGAGAAGATACTGCTATCCGGAGGCGCCGAAGCCATCCGTACAGACGATCCCATGAGCTGGCTGCGGTCGTTCCGTGGTTTGCGTCGTCCGCTTATCTGGCTTTTCTGGGCTATCAAAACATTCTTCCCTTAAATCTCAGTATGGCTTTGCTGGCTATGACGCTGGGAATTGGCGGCTACCGCTTGTCTAACGGTCTTCACATTCTGAGAGCCAGAAGTCTGCTGTCAGGCAGACGGATGGAACTCATGAAGTTTTCCAGAGCGTTAGAAGACTTTGACGACAAATCCGTCTGTATCGGATACGGATTTACGTGGCTGCCGGAACATACGCAAAAACTCCATGACTTATCTCGCCTCAATATCTCAACCTTAATGCTTCCGTCTTTTATGCATCGTCTTTTTAACCGTCACGACAAGACCCAGCTGCCTGAAGAAATCGGTATGCCGTATCTTCACGGGCTGGATGCGTCCGAGAAGACTCTGCGCCGAGCCCTCAAAAACTTTGAGGGCGGCCTGCTCATCGTCGGAACGACCCAAGCCGGTAAAGGCGTGATGCTGAACTTCATCATGACGCAGGCCATTCTGAGAGGCGATGCCGTCATCTTCATTGATCCTAAAGGATCTGACCGCATGTACAAGGCATTCTGCCGAGCCTGCGAGAAAGCAGGCCGTGGCAAGCCGCTGCGTTTTCATCCCGGAAACCGCTCAAAGAAGGATGGAATACGTTTTGATGTGACTGCCGTTTTTAGTACCGGCGCCCAGATTGCCACTCGCGTGATGTCGGTGGTTCCCGGAGAAGACAACGTCTTCAAGCAGTTCGCCTGGTCTTGTATCAAGACCTTTGCGGACGCCATGATTGAACTCGGAGAAAAGCCTTCTTTGAAGTCCTTGTCTCAGAACATTAACAAAGGCATTGAAGATCTTCTCCGAGCCTTAATCCTCCAAGCGGTCAAACAGCATGCTGACCCGGACTGGAGAGAACAAGCCGAATCCTTCCTTCCTGCAAGAAGAGAAAACTGCACTGACGCCATCCACGAACTTAATGTTCTGGTGTCTTGGTACGAGAACGTACTGCCTACGTATCTGCATACGATGGTCGTCGGCGAATGCTTAAAGATCTTCCATCACTCTAAAGAGCACTATTCCAAAATTACCGCAACACTTATGCCGATCTTTGCGATGTTGACTAGCGGCCCTCTGGAAGAATCTTTATCTCCTGATCCGTCTGACGCTTCCGATAAACGTCCCATCTGGGATATGGAATCTCTCGTTAAATGTAAAGGCGTCCTTTATGTCAACCTTGACTCTTTGTCGGACAACATGATTGCCTCTGCCGTCGGTTCCATGCTCTTATCCGACTTAACGGCTTATGCCGGTAAACGGTACAACCTCGGCTTAAACGACGTTCGTATTTCGCTCTATGTCGACGAAGCCTCGAATGTGATCAATCAGCCCTTAATTGAACTGCTCAATAAAGGCGCCGAGGGCGGCGTGTACACCACGATTGCGATTCAGACGGTACCTGACTTAGCACATCGTTTGGGATCCGTCCATGCAGCACGCATGGTTCTCGGCAACTGCAACAACTTAATCGCGCTTCGCTGTAAAGATCGAGAAACTCAGGACTTTGTCACCGAAACCTTCGGCAAGACGTATATCCATAATGTCGACACCACTTTGTCAACCCATGCAGATACGCATATCGGCATGCCTTCTTTTAAAGGCGGTGCTTCACACAAACGGACGGCCGTGCGCGAAGAGATTATTCCGTCGGAATATCTCGGCAAGCTCCCGAACGCCCAGTTCTTTGCTTCTCTTGGTGGCGGTCATCTAATGAAAGGCCGCGTCCCTGTCATTATCGACGACGAGGAAAACTAAGATGCTCTCCCGACTCTTAATCCTCTTAATGATCCTTGTCTTGAGTTCCGTCATCTGGTGGCCGGGATTGAATGACGCTTCGTCTTTTGAGAACTTGTCTGAACTCCATCTCAAAGACACAAGCCAAAAGGTCGGCTCCTTGTTTGAGTCTCTGACGCCCGTCGTAGACGGCGTCCGCGCCAAAGTTACCGGAACCTTTAATGCTCTGCTCGGAGACTCGTACCTTCCTTCCGAGGAGGTTGACGGTCATAAGGACGCACCCACAAAAGAATTCTTTACGCGACTCTGGTCATCGCCCTACTTCGTCTCGATGCGAGCCATGCTAGAGATGTCCTGTGTTCGAGCCATCTTAGCGATCGGCTGGTTTGCGTTCTTATCTCCGATTCTCATTGCCGTGGTCATTGATGCTTGGGTCGTTAGACGCCTGAAGTATGAGAGTTTTGCGGTCCACCACCCGACGCTTTACCAAGCCGCTTTGTCTTCTCCGACCGTACTTCTGATTTGTGCTTTTGCCATGATGCTGATGCCTTGGTTCATTCCGGCTTGGATTGCTACGCTCTTTTACGTCGCCTTCCTCATGTCCATCCATTTAATCGTCTCTAACTTCCATCGATTCGGATAACTTATGAAACGTCTTCTCCTTTTAATGCTTCTTTCCTTTGCAGGAACTTGGGTTTCTGCTGCGGAAGACTGCTTTGACCGAATCGCACGCGAGAAAGGTCTGGATGCGGATTTGCTTCGCGCGATTGCTTTTGTGGAATCTTCCGGCAATCCGTCTGCCGTCGGACGCAACGCTTCGAGCGAAGATTACGGACTCATGCAGATCAATTCCGGCTGGTTGAAGCGTTTTAAGACCTCAAAGTCAGAATTGCTCAATGACGCCTGCTTTAACGTTCAAGTCGGTGCAGAGATCTTGGCGGACAACTTTACGCGCGCCGCGCATCCTTGGGATGCCGTCGGCGCCTACAACGCTGCTTGCACCCGACTTAAAGGTCAGGACTGTATTGATGCCCGACAAAAGTATGCCTGGAAAGTCTATCGAGCCTACATAGGAATGTCTGACGCTAAACGCCAAAAGCTCAGAGACGTCACCTCTTAATTCTCTCTTTTTAAACAGTTTTTTGTAATGCCTTCCGCGTCGCTTTTTGACAAAGGCCGCGGCTGCGGAGGGATTTTTTGTCCTTAATCGGCCTTTGTCTTCTCTTTTACTTAACTTTTAGGAGTTTTTAATGACTTTATCTATCGCCACAAACAGAACTTTTGCTTTTGCTCCTGCTCTTCTGTCCGTCTCTGTTTTTGTCCTGAGCGCCGTCTGTCCGGACGCTGCTTGGGCCGGAACTTCCACCGGAGGCCAGGAACACTTTGCGGATCTCTACGCCATGTTAAAGGCCTGGAGTACCGGCACGCTCGGTAAATCCATCGCCCTAATGTTCCTGCTTGTCGGTTTAGGTGTCGGCGTCATCCGCGGATCCATCATGGGTGCCGTGGGCTGCGTTGCCGCTTCCATGGCTTTGTTCATCGGCCCGCAGATCATTGAACAGATCTTCACGGCCCTGATCTAACTCTTTTGAGTTCGGTTGCCCGAAGCTCTTTCGGGCTTCCGATTCTTCCAGGAATCAATCATGGAATCCTTTAATCCTCACGAATACGTCCCTCGCCGCTTGGATGCGCCTGCAAAGTTTCTGCTTTGGGACTTTGATTTGGTGGCGTCCGGCATTGCGGGGCTTGCCTTCGGCATCATCGTTAATTCTCTTCTGATGGGCGCGGTCGCCTCTTATGCCGCCATCTGGGCTTACAGCCGACTCAAACAGAAGCGTCATCCCGGATACGGACTTCATTACCTCTACTGGCAGTTTCCTTTTAGAACCTTTAAGCGCACTCCGCCATCGAGCCGCCGCTTTTTTGTCGGATAACCGAATATGAACGTTAAAGAATATACGACTGAGATTTCTGCTCGTCTTGCGCTGCGCTCATTCTTTATTTACGCCTTTGCCGCGTCTCTCATTGTCAATGTCATTCTCGCCTTCGGCTTAATTGTCCTTGATAAGAAAGACCGAGTCGTTGTGCTGCCGGCAGAAATCACGAAGTCTTTCTGGCTGGATGCCAACGGCGTCTCTCCGGAGTATTTAGAGCAGATGGGACTGTTTGCTTTACAGCTCGCCCTTAATAATTCTCCTGAGACCTTTGAGCACAACCAAAGAAAGCTGCTTCAGTATGTCTCGCCCGAACAAAGAGGTGCGACTGAAGTCTTCTTAACTGCCCAAGGACGCCGCATGAAGAGCGCCAATGCTTCCGTTCATATGCTTCCTGAAGCGGTTGAGACCAGAGCCTCCGCCATGCAGGTTTCCGTTCGAGGAAACGTTCGTCAGTTCATCGGGGACAAACTCACTTCCATGCGGAAGAAGTGCTGGATCGTGAAGTTCACCTACCGAAACTCTCGTCTTTGGTTAGAAACCATGCAGGAAGCCGACTGCAAGCGTCCGTTTGAACCGATGAAGCCCACCGGAGAAATCTAATGATCCTTCCTAATCGTCTTCTCATTCTCAGCGTATTTCTTTGCCAGTCGGTTGTTTTCTTTAGTCCTTCTCTTAATGCTAAAGAGATGCCCAAAGAATCGGCCGTATCAGACGCCCAGTCTTCCGTGCATGCAGCAGTCGCTTATAAACAGCCTAACCGTGTTGTCGTATTAAACAGCAAGATTGTCCGAGCGGTTTACGACAACAATCTGATCCAAGCCGATAAAGATCCGACTACCGGTTCTTTGTACGTAGTTCCGCTGACTAAAGAGACCACAGGAATGTTTGTGGTGACCGAATCCGGTCAGACACACAGCATTACGCTCTCTCCTAAAGAGCGTTTAACCGCTCAAACCGTCACGCTGAAAGAGTCCGGAACTTTCTCTTCTTTTAATGGTCCCGCTGTTTCGTCAGAACTTTCCGGTCTTCCTTATGAAGAACGGATTCAGACCGCTCTGAAACTCATCCCGCAATTACGGGACTACGAAGGCGAAGCACTCGGCGGCACGCTTGCGGGCGCCTATCTCCACGCTCAGCCTGTCAGAGCATGGAATGTCTTAGGACTGAGACTAGAACGCTACCGCATCCTTAATCGTACAAAACACAAACAGACGGTTCGTGAACCGGAGTTTTGGAGAAACGGTGTTTTAGCCGTTGCGACTGAAGCTTCTGATCTTGCGCCCGGAGCCTCTGCTGATCTTTGGTTAGTGAGGTCAGCAAGATGAGCGTCAAGAGCTATTTCGAAAGTGAGCGAAGAAAAAAACAGATCACCTGGACGCTCATTATCTTAGGTGCGCTTTTTGCCGGGGCCATGCTTTCTTCTTACTACTCTGATGACAAAAAGCCGGCTGCAGCCCCTCAGATCACAAGCACCACTCAAATCTCGATGGTTCCGTCTAAAGCCGATTACGAACAGCATCAAGCCATCTATAACGATCGTCTGCTGAACTTAGAAAGGGAGTCCAAAGAAGCAAAGCAGAGAGAAGCCAAACTTCAAAGCGATAAGAAACGCTTGGAAGATCGTATTGCACTCTTAGAAAAGAACGCTCCTAAGGCTAATCGTCCGACGGATGCCGCATCGTCTGAAGACGGCTGGCCGCCTTCCGAGATTCTCGGAAAGCAGCCGATCAGCAAGAAGACAGGCTTTACAAGCGGCAATCAGCCTCAAGGCAGATATTCTCGCCAGCAGCAGGATGCCCCGGCCTCTTCTCCGGCGCCTCGTCTTGTCATCAACAATTTCGGCTCTGCTCCCAGTCCTTCTAATGTTCTCGGAACGCTGCCGGCAAAAGCAAAACCTGAAACCTTGTCTTATCTGCCGAGCGGCACGTTTGCTAAAGCTCGCCTCTTAAACGGCGCCACTGCGCCGACCAGAGGACAAGGCTCAGGCAATCCAGTTCCCGTGCTTTTAGAGCTCACAGATTCAGCAGTCATGCCTAATCTCTATCGATCCGGTATTAAGCGCTGCTTTGTGACCGCCAATGCAACCGGAGAATTAGCGAGCGAACGTGTGCTGATTCGTCTTGACCGCTTGTCTTGTATCGATGAAAACGGAGGAGCCGTAGATAAAAAGATTCAAGGATATGTCTCCGGCGAAGACGGTAAAACGGGTCTTCGTGCCCGCTTAGTCACTAAGAGCGGACAAGCCATCGCGAATGCGCTTTTTACCGGAACCTTAGCCGGTCTCGGCAAGGCTGTGTCTTTAGCTTCTGAGAATCAAACGACTTCCATTACCGGAACCGTTTCTACTACGGTCACTAATCCCTGGAAAGCGGGATTCGGAGAAGGCGCCACACACGCCATGGATCGAATCACTGATTACTACTTAAAGCTCGCAAGCGACATGTTCCCGGTTCTTGAAGTGGATTCCGGACGCAATGTCGAGATTGTCATCTCCAACGGCTTGTCCATTGAACGAAATACCAAACCTTAATTTTTTGCCATGTTTAAACCATCCTCCCTCCTAACCGTCCTAATCTCAATGGGACTTGCCGCACCGATTTCGAGTTTTGCTTCCGGTGCGTGCGTCAATCCCGACTTTAAGGCTCAGACAGTTTCTGCCGTTAAAACTTCTGCACCTCAGAAACACGACGTTTCTGATACTCCGGCCTCTAAAGAGTCCAATCCGCCGTCTGTTCCTTTAATCGCCGGCCAAGCCGACGAGTTGAAGACTGCCGCGGAGAACTTCAAGACCCGTTATCCCAAGACTAAAGTTCTTGCGTATCGGCTGACGCCGCTGGCAGGCATCTTTGAAGCCACCGTCGATAAAGAAGTGATCTACTTTGACAAGACCGCAAGATTTGTGTTTTCCGGTCGTCTCTTAGATATGGATCGAGGAGAAGACCTCACCGAAAAACGTCTTAAAGACTTAAGAAGAATCGCTTTTGATTCTTTACCGCTGGATAAAGCGGTAAAGACCGTATACGGGAACGGTAAAAGAAAGCTTGCCGTCTTTACCGATGTGGATTGTCCGTTCTCCCGCAAACTCGGAACCACACTTGAATCCCTCAAAGACGTGACGGTCTATACGTTCCTCTTTCCACTGGAGTCCATCCATCCGGAAGCTCGCGTAAAGTCTGATGCTGTCTGGTGCGCCAAAGATCCTTCTAAAGCGCTTGCCTCTGCCTTAAAGGGCAAACCAGTGCTCAAGGCGATTGCCGACAATCCGGTTTGTCCTTCTCCTGTAAACGATGTTCTTACTCTAGCCAAACAGCACGGTATCGGCGGAACCCCAACACTCATCAATGAAGCCGGAGACCGAACTGCCGGCGCCCTTCCGCTCGACAAACTTGAGGCGTTTATTAACGCTCCTTTGCAAGGAAACTAAATGAAACGTCTCTCCTTAATCGTCTCTGGGGTTTCTGCAGCGCTGATGCTTTCCGGATGCGGATCCTTGACGGGGTTTTCGAATGCGAAGACGGACTTTGCCTGTGCCGATCTATCCGGCGGTCCGTCCTGCAGAAACATCTCTCAAGTCTACGAAGAAAACAATCCGACAACGCCTGTCCTATTAGCCGCTTCTGAGGAAGAAGACTTTGTCCAGCCGTTTTTTGAACCAAATCAAACTAAGGGCAAAGAGAAAATAACGACCGTCTCGACAGAAGTTTCTGTTGAGCAAGTGCAAACGGGCGCCGTTGAACGGACCTCCGACTTTGTCACGATTGTTCCGGCGCGCCCCTGGAGGAAGCCTGAAACTGTTCTTCGCGTTTGGCTCGCACCCTTCCACGATAAGTTAGGCGACCTGCATGACCAGCGGTATCTCTATGTCCGTTTAGAGAACGGCGGCTGGACAACCGACAGTGTCAATGAACTTGTCTCGTCTTCCCGCTTGTCTAAACCCGTTTATCCGTTGTCTTCCGACCAGCCCCAGGATCCCAATGAAGCTAAACGAGAAAAGCTTAAACAGCTTCCCGCTTTCGGCTTTACCGGCAAACCTTAATCCGTCCTTCCTTTAATCGTCCTTAATCTTTCTCATGAAGCTCAAGAACTTTCTGTCTTCTGCGGCCTCTCTTTTTGCCTTCCAAGACTTAAAACCGAACTTTAAAGCGCATCCGGGCTCTACGCCGACGCGCCGCAAGGCGCCTCTGCGTATTGACCGCTTTGCTGACGAACTGCCCTACGCGCAGTTTGAAGAAAGCGACAAGCTCTGTGTCATTGCCGCTCCGGACGGATCATTTGAAGGATTGGGTTTTGTGATTGAGGTAACACCTCAGACGGGAACCTCATTGAATATGGCAAAGAGCCTTGAGCACATGATCGGATCGATCCTTCCGGACGGAACCGGTGTTCAGGTAAGTCTTTTCGGATCGCCGTTTATTGAACCTTTGGTTGAACTTGTCCGAAGCCAAACGCTTCGACCAACTCCGGAAGATACGCCGGCCCGCGCTGAACAAAAGGACTTGCTATCGGCGATGACGCAAGCCAAGGCAAAATTTCTCTCGCGCTCTGCGACTCAGGCGCCCCATCCGGCTCTGCCCATCCTCGGCCGCAACCTTCGCTGCTGGATTTCGGTTGTCATCCCGACTATAGATCCTTTTACGTCAGAAGCCCGGGACAATGCGCTCTTGGTTCGCAAGGTCATGGTGTCCACCTTGAACCAATGGCATTTCGCCCCTTTTGTTTGGGATGAGCGGATTTTGGTTCATACCTTATCGCTCATTCTTAATCCTCAGCTTTTTGTAAACGGTGCTTGGTCGTTTTCCGAAGTGAATACCGCTCGAGAACCTCGTGCTCAAATGGTCTCTCACGAAACAACCATTTCCGTGGAAGAAGACGGCATTGTTTTCCGCTCTGCCAATCATCCTTTAACCGTCAAAGCGGTGAGTCTCTCACCGCACGCCTATCCCCAAAGTTTTTCGCTCGATAAGATGGCTCGCGCCGCCGGTGATGTGGAAGGTTCTTTAGGTTTCTCCAGCCCTTTCCTCATAACAACGTATCTCTCTAAAACATCTTATGAGAAAGGCAAAAGCTACGCTCAGCTTAAAAGTGCTCGAGCAGAACAAATGTCGGCGACAGAAATTGCCCGCTTTATTCCGACGCTCCAAGAAGAAGCCAGAGACTGGAGAGCGGCTGTGCAGTCCTTTGAGCATGGTGAAGGCTTAGTCCAGCTCTCTCATCAAGTCATGATCTTTCCGACCACAGAGAACGTCACGCATGAAGTTCAAACCGCGATCGGGATCTTTAAGAAAATGTCGATTGAGCTCATGCAGGATCACTTAATGCATCTTCAAGGCTTAATGGCCTCTTTGCCGATGACAGGAGGCCCGCTGCTGGCCCATGACGTAAAGCTTGCTAAACGCTCTTCGACGAAGACAAGTGCCAATGCCGCCAATACGATGCCTTTACTCGGTGACTGGAAAGGCTCCGGTACACGAGCGGGATACTTGCTGCCGACACCGATTCTTTCGCTGTTTTCTCGCAGAGGCCAGATCACCCACATTGATCCATTCGCTAATCCGCACGGCAACTACAACGGTATCGTGACCGGATCTTCCGGTTCCGGTAAATCCGTGATGCTGAACTCTCTGGCACTCGGAACGCTTTGCTCCGACGGCCGTGTTTGGGTGATCGATATCGGTCGAAGCTACGAAAAACTCTGTCACTGCGTCAACGGCCAATGGATTGAACTCTCGGATACGCCGCGTGCTGACGGCAAGATCGATTGTCTTAATCCTCTTTCCGTCACAAAGAACATCGAAGCCGATATGGACTTGGTTCTGCCGTTGGTCGCTCAGATGGCATCTTCTAATGAACAGCTCGATGACTTAATGCTCTCGCATCTTCAGATCCATATCCGTCATATTTGGTATGAAGCCAAAGCGCTGAACAAAGTTCCGACGATTACCGACCTCACTCGATCCCTGCTTCATAACGGACGATTAGGTGGCGCTCATCCTCGTCTTAATGATCCTGAGTGGGAAGCCTATTACGCTTCTTTAACCACAGAAGAACAAAAGACGTTGGACGATCCTCGGCTCGTCGACCTCGGCGTCAAGCTCATGCCCTATGCGCAAGGCGGTGCTTATGCTTCCTTCTTTGAAGGAGAAGCCAATATCGACTTTGACAATCACTTCATCGTGCTTGAGCTGGAACAGCTCAACACCAAGAAGTCTCTTCAAGCCGTTGTCCTAATGCTCTTGATGTATCTCATAGACGTTGAGATGCGCCGAGGAGAACGTTCTCAGCCCAAGCTTGTCATCATTGACGAAGCCTGGGACTTAATGGTCCGCGGACATTCCTCTAAATTTATTGAAGCAGGTTACCGCCGAGCCCGTAAATTAAACGGTGCTTTCTTTACCGGTACGCAGGGTCCCGGAGACTATTGGAAAAGCTCTGCTGCCAAAGCAGCGTTAGACAACGCCGACTGCAAGTTCATCATGAAGCTCAAAGAATCCGTCTTGAGTGAATGCGAAAAAGAATCTCAGCTCGGCTTAGACGACTACGAGCTTCAGCAGCTCCGTTCCCTTAAAGGTCTGAGAGATGTTTATTCCGAAGTCTTGGTCAAGATCGGAGATGCGCCGACTTCCGTGAATCGTCTGATTCTCGATCCGTTTTCTCTGTTGGTCATGAGTACGCATCCGAAGGACATCAGCGATATCAATCGCTTCCGCAAGGAAGGACTGTCGATGAGAAAAGCCATTGAAGCCGTTCTTTTAGAACGCGGTCAAGGCGAGTTCATTCCTTAATTCTCTTTCCCTTTAATTCTCAGACCTCTCCAAGAGTTCAATTCCATTTCCTTTTAATCCTATGAAAATCTCCTTCCTCTCTGTCACCATCGCCGTCTCTATCGGCGTGGGACTGGGTTTCGGTGCTTACCAAGTCAAGGACCGAATCTCCGACTTTCTTAATCGTCCCCGCTTTGCGGTCGTTAACCTCAATTCTGTCGTTAAAGCCAATGAAGTTCGTGTCGTCTCCCAAGGCAAACGAGGAGGAGAAATCATGGCGGAAGCCGAACGCTTCGCTAAAAGACTCAAAGAAGAACTTGCCCAGATAGAAAACGAATGCGACTGCGTTCTTCTGGTTTCTTCAGCTGTCATTTCTAACGCAAAACTACCTGATTACACCGCACACCTTTCTGCCAAACTCGGCCTTTCTGCCGAGCAGCAAAGCAATCAGCTTCAGCAGATCGAAGCGAGATTAATCAGCGGAGCCAAGCGATGAGCCGCATGAAAGCCCACCCGAGAGTCTTTTGGCATCGGCTCAAAGACCATGTTCGCCGCTTCGGATGGATATGGCTTGCCGTCTTCTTAATCCTCAGTCTTGTTAATAACCGCTGGCATCTGGCTTTAAACCGCTCCCATTCTCTGCCCTTCAAGCTCTTCGTCATCGAGCGAGGACAAAAGGATGTCAAAGTCGGAGATTACGTTGCCTTTGAACCTAAGCCATCTGCTGTCGGCGGCTACCGTCTGACTTTTATTAAAGAAGTAGTCTGCGGTCCCGGCCAAACGCTGACTCGTGAGAACCGGACGTTCTATTGCGACGGCAAAGAACTAACCACTGCCAAAAAACACGCTCTGAACGGTAATCCTCTGGATGCCACACAACCTCAGGTTTTAGGTGAAGACCAATACTTTGTGCGCGGAACGCACAAAGATTCTTACGACAGCCGTTATGAATCCTTCGGCTTAATTGATCGCTGCCGCTTCAGCGGCAGAGCTCATCCTCTCTTTTAATGGTTGAAGATTGTCATGAACCTAACCCGTGCAATTCTTTCAACCTGCGCTGTCGTCTCTTCCATCGTCTGCATTTCCGCCTACAGTGTTGCCTCGAGCGAACCTTCGGTGAAGTTTACCGTTGCCAAACCCTGCTCTCAGGAGAGCGCACCTAAACCGAAAATGGAAATCCTCGAACCGCTCGGTCCGCTGCACGATATTGCTGAACCCGACATTCTCGAAGCCTTTAAATCTCGTGTCGGTGCCATGAAAGCGTCCGGTGAATACGATCGCCGTTTCAACCAAAACAAAGATCGTATTGCTAGAGAACTGGAACACCCGACACCGGTTGCAGGATTGAAGAAAGCCACGGAAATACGGGTTTGGGAATTGTCTGCTTCCGTCCCGGAAACCCTACCCGAATCTCTTCTTCGCCAGGCTCAGTCCGTCCCGATGCCGCATCTGTCTCGTTCACTGCTCTTCATTGACGGGAAGGATGCTAAGTCTATCGGTACCGCTCAAAAGCTCTATCAATCTCAAAAGGACATGCGGGTGGTTCTGGTGAACGGCACCCCGGCAGAAGTCTCGGAAAAGCTCAATCGCCGTGTGTTTTTTGACCAAGGCGGTGCGCTCGTCCGCGTCTTCGGGATTAAAGCCGTTCCTGCTCTTCTCTTTAATGGTCCGGAAGGCCCTGAAGGCGCCGAATTTGCGCCCGACCAATTGTCCGAACTCCTTTCTTTGATGCCACAGCCATGAAACGCTCTCTTCTAATACTCCTTTTGTCTTTCTGTTTTGCAGCTTCCACTTCTGCCGGAAACTGCAAAGGCCGAATCATCAATCCGATCACGGATGTCTGCTGGAGCTGTGTTTTCCCGATCAAGCTCGGAGGCGTTACGCTTTCTTCCGGAAACAATGCCGATCCGGAAACCGATGCTAATCGTCTTTGTCTCTGTGCTTCCGGCGCCAATATCACCGTCGGTCTTAATATGTCCTTCTGGGAACCTTTAAGAACCGCCGAAGTGGTTCGCACACCTTACTGCTTTCCGTCCCTTGGCGGAATGGAATTAAATGTCGGTATTCGAGCACCGGCCCACGGCCGTACCCCTAATAAATCCACTTCAGCTCAGCGCTCTTCCTTTTATCAAGTGCATTGGTACTTCACGCCTTGGCTTTTTATCCTTGAAGTTCTCCTCGACACGAAATGTCTGGAACAGTCCGCATGGGATTTAGCCTATATGACAGAACTCGATCCGCTTTGGGATGATTCCGTCACAACCTTCTTCTTAAATCCCGATGCTTCGCTCTTTGCTAATCCGGCAGCAGCTGCGGCCTGCGCAGCGGACTGCGTAGCAGCAACATCTTCACTTCCTGTTTCTGAGCTTTATTGGTGCGCAGGCTGCCACGGCGGAATCTTCCCTTTAACCGGCTGGGTCGGATCTCACGTTCACTTTCCGCAAGCCTCTTCTCTGCTTGTCGCTCGCTTCACGATGAAGCTCCATCGTTCCGGTCTTCAATGGGCCGCTTACGGAGAAAAAGGCCAATGCGGTCCTTATCTCGAACCGATCATGGATAAGCGTGTCTATCGAACGCAAATGATGTACCCGTCACGCACCACCGGTAAACAAGACGGCCGATGCTGTTATCCGATGGGCGCTTCCACTTCGCTTTGGCATTCCGGCAAAACCTGGGCTTCCGGCGGAGAAGATGCGGCTTATCTGATCTATCGCAAACGAGACTGCTGCCAAGGTGCAGGGATTCAGCCGAGTTGATTTTGAAATAAACATACTTTTTCAAAAGTCATTTTTGAAATGCTCATACCAATTCAAATCCGTTTTTGAAAAGAGATTACTTTTTCAAATCTTAATACTCCATCCGATCTAACCCAGATAAAACTTTTTGAATTAAACACACTTATTCAAAAATTCGTTTATGAATAAATCGTACTTTTTCGAATTCCTTCTGAGCGCCTTGATAACTTGTCCGCTGATCACCTTTGCTGCTTCGGAACCTTGGACGATCGAAGATGTCCTCGAAGTCTCTTCCGAGCTCTCTCAACAGATACGAGATCCAGAAGCTGCACCGCAAAAGCCTCTGCCTCAGGCCTTTGTCTTGGTTTCCTTTTCCATGCCGCAGGCTTCCTTAAAACGGTTGGCTCGTGACGCCAAAGACGCCGGCGTACCTTTGGTTTTCCGTGGTGTGCCAGAAACCAAAGGACCCTCTGACTCTAAACTCCCGCTCCTTAATCCTCAGTCGCTCTCGGCCTTTCAGCCTTTAATCGAATCCGGCGCCGATGTTCAGCTCAACCCTGAACTTTTCTCCGAATTCAATATCCGTCAGGTTCCTGCTTTAATCATCAAAGAAGAATCTTCCGCTTCCGCAGACGGCTTCGTCCAAGGCACCAAAGCCGTCATTGTTCCGGGGGACGTGACGTTGGGATACGCCTTAGATCGCCTGACCAATCGCAAAGACTCCGTCGGAGAGGTTGCCCGCACTCTTCGCGACAAACTTGGGAACCGTCAGTAATGCTCTACAACTCTCCTCGCGCGGCAATTGCCACAGCCCTCTTAATGCTCTTTAGCAGCCATACCGGTGCTTACGATAAGCAGTCCGCTATGGATGCCGCAAAAGAAGAAGCGGCAAAGCTGTCGATCAAAGACATTCTCACCGAGAGCTCCGCTTCCGGCACCGTTCCCGAATACGGCTCAGATGTTTCTGAACTCAAAGATCTGTTTGCTAAAGGTCAAGGCAATCTTCTGACACCCGGCACTTCAAAGGCCGACGGATGTTTGTCGCAAACTTCTATGGACTGCCGAGCAGTCCAGGTGATTTACGACACACATTCAAGACCCGGCTGGGAGGAATCTGATTTCGACAACATCTTGGCGGACCGCGATCATCTCTTAAACAAAGTGCCTGACCTTCCGTCTAACGGTGAGGAAATCTGCGAAACCATCACAACGACCCGCCCGCCTCAGACCGACTTTGCAGTCTGCGAAGAAACCACCGTCGGCAGCTCTACTCAGTCCTGCTTTGAAGGCTGGACAGAAAAGCTCGACGTCTCAACGCTCTTCGAATGTATTGCTCGAACGGGTAAGAAACTCACCGTTGAGTGTCTCGCCGATTACAACGAAACGAGCCAAGACTACACCTGCTTGCATACTCCGCCTCAGACGTGTCACATCGGAGAAAAAGTCGAAATCCAAAGCACGTATCAATATCGCTGTAAAACTCAGCAGTTTGAACAAAACACTTATCGATGCAATCGATATCTGGAAGTGGTCGGATACTCAGGATGCGAAATCGGCAAGTTCTTTGAGGCTCAGTCCGAGACTTCGTCTTCGCTCGGTAAAGATGCCTGCAACGGAGGGGACGTCATTGAACTTAAATATCAATGTTCTAATGATCTGATCCCCAGACTTCGCATAGAAACCAACGTTAAAAATTCCGCTAACTTCGGTTTTGAGATACAGGCGGCCGACTTTCAGAACGAACATTACTTCTCGAACTGCAAAGGCGTCTGGACCGGACAAACCCGCTGCATCGGAGTCAACTGCACCGTCGATATCAAGATGGACATCTATACCCGTCCGGGTAAATGGGATTACTCCGGTTCCATCCAAAAGCGTTTTTCTTTCCAGAAAAACGTCAACGACATTTCCTTAGACAAGTGGCGCACCACCTGCGTCAGCGATGACGGCAAAGTCGTGGAGTTCGAATCATGATCCGTCTTCCTTTAATCGTCCTTTTGTCCTCCCTGACCGTCCTGTCTTCTGCGCCTGTCCGTGCCGCCTGCACGGACGGCCCCGAAGTCTGTGTCGACGGTCCCGGCTCCAAGTTTATTAATGGCGTTGAGGTCTGGCGCGAATGCTGGAACTATCAAACCACGCGTCACTGCACTTCAAGCTCGACTGTCGATTATTGTTCCGGCCTAAAACAAACACCGGGTTGTCGTCAAACAAAAGCAGAGTGTCTGAGTTACAGCCTGACCGGTACCTGTATGTCTTGGAACAGTACTTATATCTGTTCCGAAGAAGCAAAAGAAACTGAAAACATCGAAATTCTCGATAGTTCTCATACCGTTATATCCGGAACGGATACGACGACTTGTTCAAGTTTCTTAGACAATCCCGACTGCTATATCGCAGAAGAGAAATGTATCGAAGGTCCTGAGACACGAATCATTAACGGCGTAGCCGTTTATAAAGAGTGCTGGAAGAAAGAACTCGCCTTTGCCTGCGCCGCAACCGGCGCCTCCAACAGCTGCCAAATCCTCGCCTCTAAAGGCTGCCAGCCCATAGGAGAAAAAGTTTGCGAGCGAGCCGGTGCCGACGGTTCTTGTGCGCAGTATTCGCAGAAGTTCCACTGCGTTAATACCGATCCGATTGAAGGCGATGACATCACGCCGGAAGGCACACCGGCTAAACCGGGCTTTGATCTTCTTGCCTGTAAAACAGCTACGGAAGGCATGACCTGTAAAGCCTCCGGTTACTCCTGTATGCAGACCAACGATAAAGGCGAATGCATTCAGCGCAAATACATCTATAACTGCACCAAATCCCTAAACGAAAACTCGTGCGAAGCCCTAGAAAAGCTTCCCGAATGCGAAGTTCGTAAATCCACCTGCATCGAACGCGACGGCCCGAAGTGTTTGGCTTATAAAAAAGAGATCTTCTGCAAAGGCGACTCCGAAATCTCAACCCCCGGCACCGACATCATCGATTCAAACATTGTCATCGGGTCCATTGAACCCTCGGACACTTGTCTTCCGCTTAAAGATAATCCGGCCTGTACGGTGCTTCGAACGGAATGCGTTGAAGGCCCGGCAGAAAAGATCATCAACGGCGTACCCGTCTATAAAGACTGCTGGAAGTACGAACATGTCTATGTCTGCGGTGCCTCAGGCGACGGCTCGGAAGAAACCAAGAACGACTGCGGAAAGTTCGAAGCCGATAAAGACTGCGTCAAAGTCTCTTCCGAATGCATTGCCGTAGATGACCAAGGTAAATGCTTAACGACCGCACACACCTACCGCTGTGTAGAAAAAGAAGGCTCCGCCGTCACGGAAACCATCTGCCGCCCCGCAGAATGCTTGGACGGCATCTGCGATGGATCCGGTGATCCGGCAGATTCCGATTTCTCCAAAGTGATCACAATGCTCGAGACCGCTCGCCAAGGCGCCCTTTACGGCGACTACGACAACGGCCGCTTCTTTAACGGCGAAGTCGATGAATGCTCTAAGAAAGTCTTAGGTTTCTCCTGCTGTGACACCAAAGTCAAAGCCGGAACCGCCAATTCGTCCGCATTCGGCAAAGCGATGAGCTTTGCCGGAGACGTCACCGTAGAGACCGTCAAATACATCGGCAGTCCTTACGTTTATGATGTCTTGTCAGCTTCTGACGCCACCTCGGGCATTTTGAACATGCTCTACGGCGATGCCACAAGCGGCATCTACAACCCGTCGCTCTCTTTCTACGGTTTCGGAATGACGCTCCAAGGCGGCCAAATGTATTTCACGTTTGACCCGACCTCCTTTGCAATGTCCGTTGCAGTCCAAATCGCATTGGACTATCTGCAGTGCGAACCCAAAGAGCAAACCTTAATGCTCAAGAAAGGCCAGAAACTCTGCCACTACGTCGGAACCTACTGCTCTAAGAAAGTCGTCACCTGCGTCGAAAGAAAAGAAAGCTACTGCTGCTACAACTCGCCGCTTGCCCGCATTCTTCAGGAACAAGGCCGTCCTCAGTTGGGCAAAGGCTGGGGCTCTGCTCAAAATCCTCAGTGTGAAGGCTTCACCCAAGACGAACTCGAACGCCTGGATTTTGATGCGATGGACTTGTCTGAATTCGAAGCCTTAATCGTCCAAAAGAACGAACTTGATTCCGCGGCAGCCAAAGATCGAGGAACCGCTCATACCAAGAATTTGGTCGATAAAGACTTAGGCGCTTACGTGCCGCCCTCCGTCGGTTCTTCTCATGTCGTCGATCCCAGCTTCACGGGTACGCCGACCGCGCCCAACCGTCCGTCATCGCCTAAAGCGCCCTCTAAGAATCTTAAAAACTAACTTTCAATTATGTGCAAAAGACCACAAAATCTTTGTCTGCTTTTATCGCTTGCTTTAACGCTCACGACGCCCGCGTCGCTTGCCGCTTCCTTTTGGGATGAAGACGTCTGGAACTCGGATGACCGCGGTTTTCTTTACTATCCGCCGGAAGAATTAAAGAAGAAAGCGCCGGATCCGAATGCGCCTAAAGATCTCTCTTTAATCCTAAGCGCGGCGGAACTCAGAGCTGAATACACCAAACGATTAGAGAACGCGACCTTTCTTCCGACGGAAGCCAACGTCTTAGCCTTCCAAGAGGTCAACCATTTCGTTCAAGAAAAAGCCGCTCTCTTTACAGATATGAACCGCCGCGTTTCTTGGCAGAACCCGCAGTTTGATTTCTCAACCCTTAATCCGGCTGCTAACTTTGCTCAAGTCTCTTTAAAGGAAGACAGAAACCAAACCCGCAAGGAACAGATTCCTCAGATCGCTCAAGACTGGGGCCTGATGTACTTCTATCGCTCCGACTGCCGCTTCTGTGCTTTGCAGTCTCCGTTGGTCAAGCAGCTCAAAGATACCTTTGGCTTTGAGGTGCTTGCAGTATCCCTTGACGGCTCCCCTAATGATCATTTCCCGGATGCGCTCCCCGACAACGGCGTCTCCAAGCTTTTAACGAACGGCTTAGGCCTCGATCGTGTACCCGCCCTCTTCATGGTTAAACGCGATCAATCCGCCTCTTACTTAGTTTCTTCCGGTGTGCTTTCGCTCGAAGACATACTAAGCCGCATCCAGACGCTCGCCTTAAGCAAGCCCGGAGAATCGCTTTTCGGCGGCGCACAAGTCGCAAACTCTGTGCAAAAGACCACAAATTTTTCTGCCCCTGACGCCCTTTCCGCGACTCCCTCAACAACGCTTGCCGCCCATCCGTCCCTTTAATCCTCTTCAGCCATGAACCATAAATTCACAAAACTCTTCTCAGCTTTGGCTCTGAGCACCTGTCTCTTCACTGCAGACGCTTCCGCAGGCTTCATGAAAGACTTCTATTCTGCCGCAGGTTCTTATCAAGGCAATGTCACACCGGCAGGTGTCTATCAGTCTTCCGGCATGAATACCGTCACAGGCGGAGGATTTGTCTACCGAGCTCCGCGCAAAGACTTCAATGCGTTTTACTTCACGCCGCCTTCTCTGTCTGCCGGCTGCGGAGGCATTGACTTATTTTTTGGCGCCTTCGGTATCCCTTCCCGAGAAGAGTTCGTCGCTTTCCTGCGCAACATCGGCACTGCACTCCCCGGCTTAGCTTTCCAGCTTGCCCTCCAGTCTTTAGCGCCGGATCTCAATGAACAAGTCACAAGCTTCCGTGACATGATCCGTCAGTACACCAATATGTTCCAAGACTCCTGCACCTCCGCGCAAAACCTCTTGAAGATGAGCGGCGCAGAACAATGGATTCAAAAGACAGGCTTTGATGCCCGCAATGCTTTGCGTGCCTCAGGTATTGTTTCTGATGCTTCGGAAGCCGATGCAAAGACCCGCACGGACGGCGCCGCCGTTCTGGATTACGCGCCGACCCGTAAAGATTCCGGCGGAAATGTGGTCGATGCGCCGGAGTTAAATCTCACATGGTCCCTGCTCTCCGGCGGCAGCTTTAATGCTTCTTACAGCAAAGAGCTCAAAGAACTCATGATGACGCTCGTGGGCACCGTCATTTATGTTCGAGAAGGCAGCGGCAAAGACACCGTCACCCGCGCCATTCCGATTGCCGGACAGGACTTAGTGGGTTTCCTTTTCGGACGCCCCGACACCCAAGTCTTAGAGAGTGAAGCTTTCCGGCTCCGCTGTGTCGAAGAAGACGGAGATGATCGCTGCTTGACTGTTAAAAAGACAACGCTCGATGAAGTTAACCTTCCCTATGAATTCATGAAGGCAGCATCAAACTACAGAAACTCCATCCTGCGCCGCGACCCAAATCTTGTCTCCGAAGCCGACATGCTGCTTTTAGCTTCGTCTTCCACCATCCCTTTAATCCGTCTGATCAATGCCACCGCTTCTCATCGTTACTTAGGTTTCTCTCAAGACATCATGCGCATCTACGTCGAAGCTGCCGCTTTTGAAGCCGTCATACGAGCCATGGATCGTCTGTCTTTAGACATCAAGGCCGCAGCTTCCGCCTCTTCCGCTTCTCAGACCGGCGTCATTGCTGCCGAACACCTAAAGGTCATTGAGGCAAGAATTGATGAAGTCCGTAAAGACATTGCATCGCGCAGCGATGCGGTCTTTCAGCAGATGAGCCGAGCCCACTCTTTCATTACGCAGATTGAACACTTGGAAAGAAGTGTCAAAGGCGCTTTAGCCGCAGACTTAGCGGCCAACCTTTCCTTCGGAGAAAACCTCTAATGGTGATGGACTATTACGCCTACTGGAACGGAGGCCAAATCCGAGACTTATTCGAAGCCTTGGTTTCGATTTGCTCAGGAAGTTCCTACGGAGGTCTGCTTAAAACAGCCGTACTTGCCGGTTTTCTCGTCACGCTTACCGGCGCCCTCCTGAAGTGGCAGGGATTGGCTTCTAAAGTTTATCTTTTTGCCGCCGTCCTCTTCTACTCTGTAATGCTCGTCCCTAAAGTGGATGTCGCCATTCATGACGAACGGAGCGCCGATGTTTATGTCGTAAGCAACGTCCCGTTCGGCGTCGGATTCTTTGCATCCGCCACTTCTAAAATCGGACACTTTCTCACCGAAAGCTTCGAAACCGCTTTCTCTCTGCCGGACGCCGAGCGTTTCTCTAAATTCGGCTTGGTCTATCCTCAGCGCGCCTTAAATAGTCTCTTAGCCGCCGGCCCCGTCACCCCGGAAGGCCGGGCCCTTACCGATCGTGTCATTGCCGACTGCATCGGACCTGAGCTCTTGGATCATCCTGATAAAGCGGCAGAACTCAGCCACTCAGGCGACATTTGGGCCACGATTTCCGCCGACGGCTGGATCAATCCTGCTCGCTCTTCCGTTTCGTCCGACGGCACCGTTCAAAGGTGCGATCAGGCGCTCCAAAGCCTCGATCAGCACCTCAATACTGTTGAACTCGACTTCTTATCCAAGCGCCTCGGTACCGTCTTAGTACCGGAAAGAATTGATCCCGCCGACGCCATTCGCCGCACGCTTCCGCAAAGCGAAGCACTTCTTCTCGGTGTGTCTCGTTCCTTGGAACAGAGTCTCAAGCATTCCGTCATGCTCACGGCCCTTCCGGGCGGTATGGCTTCCATCGCCGCGCAGGCCGGCCCCCCTTTAGATCTCGCCGCTAAATATTCCGCTTCTCAAGCCAATCTCACCTCAGAAATCAATTACCGCACCTTGGCGCGTTTAGCCGAACACAGTCTTCCTAAAATCCGCAACTGCGTTGAGTTCATCGTCATTGCCGCCTTCCCCTTAATGCTCCTTTTGATGGTGGCCGCGGGAAGCGCTGCCGGAGCAGTTTTTAGATCCTTCTTTGTATTGCTGATTTGGTTCCAGCTGTGGGCACCGCTCCTCTCTGTCGCTAACTATCTGATGATTTCCGTAGACGCCAATCCGATGAATCGGATTGCCGCCGAGTTCGGTGGAAGTACTTTGTTGGCAGCCGGAATCATTCGTGAAGCCGGTGCCACTTCCCAAGCCATTGCCGGAAGCATCATGCTTTTGATTCCCGTAATTGCCTTTGCACTTGCCAAAGGCAGCGATATGGCATTTGTCTCCATGGCCACGGGTTTAATGGCCCCTGCACAAGGCGCTTCTTCCGGCGCCTCCGCTCAAGCGGCCTCCGGAAACTTCAATGCCGGAAACGTCTCTTTGGGGAATACATCCATGAACTCGGCTTCCGCGAATAAATCCGATCTTTCTTCCTCTTGGAGTGATCCTTATGCCTCTAAATCTCGGACTGCTTATGGCTCCGTTACCAGAGATGAAACCGGGACCGTAACAGGCATGGCTCGAACCTCCATTGATTTAGGTGTTTCTTCTTTCGGTGCATTAACCCACAGCCGAACCACGGGAACTGCCTCTTCAGCTGCAACAACTTTGACTGCTTCAGAGAGTCAGGCCCTTTCTCTGTCTTCGGCTGCCACTTCTTCAAATGCCGTCAGCCGAGAATTTGCTCGAGCAATGAGTCAAGGATTATCCGAACGCCTGAGCGCAGGGCAGTCTACTGCCGGTTCGTCTTCATCTTCTTATTCGAAGAGCACTGGAGAATCTTCAACCGTATCCAGAGGTTTATCGAATTCCGAGAACTTGTCTCTCACGAGCGGCGCAAAACTTCAAGCCGGAGGCGGAGAAGCACAGTTCTCCACAGATTCTGCAAAGGAAGCGGCCAAAGATGCCAAGGGAGTTTCTTCCGCTTCGTCTGAGAATCTAAACTTAGCCGCTGCTCAAAGTAGTCCGGCCGTACTCGGAGCCGTTTCGACGCAGAGCAAAGATTCAGAAGGAAAACCTGTTGCACGACATGTGCAAAATGCGATGTCTCATCTTCGCGGAGCAGCTGAAGCTGCAGGAATGGGAATCGGACTGGAAGCAAAAACTGCTCAGCTGCTCGTAGACACTGCAACAGGCTCTCAAAGCGCCGCGACCCAACGTCAGAAAGCCGAGGCCTACCATGTGCTCAAGAGCACAGCGAAAGAAATTGCCTCCTCGACTACCAATGATGAAATGCGTCGGGTCGCTGAAAACTTCTCGGCTGCCTTGGATAAGGCCTATCGCTCCTCTAATGATCAAAGCCGAATGGTGTCTGAGACCTTCTCTGCTTCTCGATCTCAGTCAGAGAACCTAAGCGGAACAAGTCAAACTGCCGTCAATAACGACATTTTGGTTATGCAGAAATTACTGTCTTCAGACAACCTGTCTGCAGAATCGCACCTTAAAGCTCTCTTTGATTCTTCCGATAAACGAGAGTATTTAGGTGCTTCAGCTGCCGCAGACTCTTACGATCGTGCTGCAGATGTCCGGCATTTGGGCCCCGGACAAATACAAAATACTGGTCTTGAACAAAACGCTCTTAAACGTCATGGAGATAACTCCTTATCAGCTATGCAACGCAAGGGAGGAGAATTGATCGGCAAACAAGCAATTTCGCTCAAAGACAAAACCGAGGGCGCCTCTCTCCTATCAACCTCGTTAAACGCGGGATTAAAAGATTTCAATAGGAAATTTGATGAGCAGGAAGAGACAAACTCAGTAGGACTTATGAACCAGGATGCGATGACTGAGCTAAGACGAGATCGTATTGACGGTGCCTCTGTTAACTATCTGAACGAACAAAAAGGCATGAGCACAATCCTCCTTAATTCTCTTGCCGGCGGACTTGGTTACAGAGAAGCTCGAGTGGAAAAGGAAGCAAAAGACGAAAACTAATCTTCTACTCCTAAAGTTCTTATCAGTCAGAGAAGAAAATTGTTTCTCAAAGGTCCCGAGGGGGGGGTATCCTCCAAGAAGAGTTTTCATTCATCATCTTCTTCATCCAAAGGAGTCTCGAGATCAATCTTAATGTCCTCTACGAGAGAAAAAATTTTAATAAACTTCTCAACTGTCATAGGAACTAAGTTCTGCGGACAATTTTCTATGTCCTTGGCGAGAATACTTAAAAAGTTATTCAAGACGAGTTCGTCTTCGCAATTAGTTAACATGATGATTACACCCCTTCCGTCTGAATCAACAGATTGACGTCCTCCTCGTCATAAATAGCGAGGATTCTATACCACCTCTGCAGCGGCCGTAGCCTAGTGCTGCAGCAGGTCTCCTCGGGTTCCTGCTGACAGCAGCCTTACTGCACCACTCATACCACAGGCTAACCGGGCCCGTCCGGCCCTTAGTACATTTATCGCTCCAACCTCATCTGCGTTGGAGCGGAAACCGCAGCCAATGCATGCAAAGGTTGCTTGCGATTTTCTATTCTCTGCCGAGACAAGTCCGCACCGCGGACAAGTTCTGCTCGTGTTTCTGGGATCAACTTTTATCAGCTTTCCTCCTCTCTGCTTTAATTTGTAGGAGAGCATCCGGAAAAAGCTATACCATCCCTGATCCAAAATGGATCGATTCAGTCCGCTCTTTTGCCGGACGTTTTTGCCCGGGGATTCTTTTGTTCCACTGGCAGAAGCGGACATATTCGAGACTTTCAGATCCTCGACGTATATGACGCTGTGGTTTTTAGCTATCTTTGTCGAGGTCTTGTGAAGAAAATCTCTTCGGCTATCGGCTATATAGCGGTGCAATCGAACAATTTTTCGCTTTGTCTTTCTGCTGTTTCTGCTTCCCTTCTTTTGCCGCACAAGTTTCCTTTGAAGCTTGGCAAGTTTTTCCTGCTCCTGCTTAAAAGCGTTTAGAGGTTCAACGAAGTCACCGTTTGACATAGTCACAAAACGTTTGACTCCCATGTCTATTCCTATTTCAGAAGGATTCGGAGCAGATGAGACGACTTCATACTCAGTCTGTATGCTGACATCCCATTTCTCCCCGCGTCGGCTGACAGTGACATTCTTTATCCTACCGATGATGTCCCGGCTTTTCCGATATCCTACACAGCCGATTTTCGGCAATCTAATCTGTTGCTTAGCCTCATCAAGTTCAACGCCCTGGGGAAATCTGATGGAGTCATGTCGGAATTTTTTCTTGTACTTCGGAAAATTAGACTGTTTCCGAAAAAAATTGGTGTAAGCCTGATCCAGGTCCTTCAGCGATTGCTGAAGAACTTGGCTGTGACACTGTTTTAAAAAAGGATTTTTCTTTTTCCATTCAGGGAGTCTATTGGCTGCCTCTGTGTATTTGAAAGAATGCTTGCTGTCTTTCTTATAGAGTGACTTTTCCAGGGACAAGGTGCGGTTGTAGACGTAACGGGCGCAGCCACAGAATTGCTTCATCAGTTGAATCTGCATCCCATTTGGTTTTAGTTCGAATTTGAACCCGCGTCTAATTAGCACTCATGTTCCCCCGCTGTAATAGCCCATTGTAACGGAGTCGGATAAGCTGCATCATAGGGAAAAACGATACGGTAAATTATGGGGAGAAATATCTTTGGTTCCGTTTCCCTTATTCCGAAATCAGCCGTGATGGGCCCTCTATTTCCACCGACAAATCAGGTATCAAAATATGCTGAACCACGAGTCTGTGGGAGCCCTTATATCACCTTCATGAATGACGGTGTTTTACAGGCCTTGTTGATAAATTCGCGAACAGCGTGAACAGCGACTGAGGCTAGTCAGCCAGAGGCTTTTTCAAGCTTTACCATTTAGGCCGAGTTAGTCGACGTAGACCAACGTCTCAAGAGGTTGTTTGCTTCCTAAATTAACATCCTTTGTTTAGCGATTTTCCAACGGCACAAATTGAATACCCAACCCCATAGCAGCCAAAACTTTTTGGACCATATCGAAAGACGGGTTTCCGTCTTTGTTAAAGGCACTGTAGAGGCTGGCTCTTGAAACACAGGCTGTTTTAGCTATTTCAGAAACATTGTGACATTTGATGATATTTCCGATAGCAAGGCGAACCATAGAACCGTCTCCGCTATCGAGCTTAATCATTTCATTTAGAAAAACAGCGGCGGATTTATCGTCTCGGATGAAGTCATCAACATCCATTTTTTTTACTTTTAGCGTTTTCATCGTTATTGCCTTCAAAAAAGTTTTCACAGTCTTCGATTGGGCACTGAGCCATTTCTTGAGCTTTCTTTATATCTTCTTTTTGGTGTCGTTTGTCGCCTCCAACTAGAAGCAAAATCAGTTCTCCGCCTCTGAAGGTGAAGTAAACTCGATATCCTGGACCGTGGTTTATCTTTAACTCAGAAACGCCTTTTCCCACGCTTCTCCACAGCCCGAGCGAGCCCATGCTGACAACGAGCAACCTGGCAAAAACTATAGCGGAAGTGACGTTGTCAAGTTTTGAAAACCACTTGTGAAATTTTTGTGTTTGCTTAATTTCCATAGACTGTATTCTATGGTAGACACTCTAAGAGTGTCAAATAAATTAGACAAATTAGATGCCCAGTTCTTTCAAGCGCTGACGGGCTTTTTGAATAAGTTGATCATCTTCCTGACCGATGAAGGCTTTGTTTGACAGGGAATTCTGTGAATTATTTGTCTTCTCTTCTTCTAGCTTCAGCTTATCATAATCCTTTGTTTTCACGGGAATTCGAGACGAAGCTTGGCTCCAAGCTGGTAGGTACTTCTTTGTCTTATTTGAAGAGTGCTGATCAAAAGGTTTCACAAGACCTCCTTCTGCTGCCTGCCTGAACAACTTACTAACGGTAGAAGATTTCGACTCAGGCAAATTAAGCCTCTGCCTGAGAGACGCATTATTCGCCGGCTCGTTGAGCAGATATCTCAGCACGGTATGCAAATAGACCGTCCAATTCCTTTGATCCAATGAAAGGAGCTTCAATGGCTTTTCAAACCAAATCGTCACCGTTATTGAATTTTTCCTGATCTTAATTTCAGGAGCCGGAAGACTTCGAGATTCAAGTTCTTTGACGATTTTTCTCCAGCCATATCCTTGTCCATCAACTAAGCCAAGATTCTTCATTTCGGTGAAAACTCTTTTATTCTTAATAGTTGGGGCGCCATCAAGAAAATGAAGTTGATCCAAGACTGGTTTACCTGAATTCGTTATCTCGACTCTATTTTTGAAGATTTCTATAACTATTCCGTCCTCTTCGGAAGAAAGATCTTGGTGAGCAAAAGCGTTGCTAAGCACCTCTCTAATAACAGCTTGCGGAATTGAAAATTCAATTAACCTTCTTCCGCTCCCTGAATCAATCTTTTCGTGTCTCGGGATCAACCTTACAACTTCCTTGAAAACAGATGGAAAAGCCTCGACGATTCCTTCTTTGAACTCTATGTCACAAATAGCAGGACTCAAATTGTCGTTGCCGCCGTACGAGACAATTCGAACACGCTTTTTGGCCAGTTGGTTGAAGTCCGAGAGATTCCTAGCTAAGAGATATGCGCTAAATAGCGGAAGCTCATATGCAGACCCAGACTTTTTAATCAAACCGAACTTTTCAAGATAACGGAGTTGGTCCTCTTTGTTGTCAGCAATCTCCATTCTTGAAAGCCTGACATATGCCTCTGTATTCAAAAGCCTGAGAACTTCTAAGCCAGACAAAGCCGAAGCAACAATGGAACGTTCATTTCGGCCTTCAGGAGCTTCCTTTTCTTCGACGTCTATAAACGATCGGGGCGATTTTTCCCAAATAAGAGGCCCCTCCATACTTAAATTAACCTCGGAAGCCATGAAATAGTTAAGGAAGCTCTGTAAAATGCTTGATTCTTCCCAATGGCCTTTAGAGACTTAATTTTCAAAGGATCTGGCCGAAATTTTCCATTCAGGAGGAGTTGATTGGGGCCTAATCAATCAATTTCCTCCCCAATAGATACAGTTATCCTAGACGAAGCTCACCTTAGTTCGATTTTCGAAGCAATTTCCGATGAACATGTTGGCAATCGAGGCCAGCATTGTTAAGCGCGCCGTATTTTTGGCCAGCCC